>ENA-ORRR01000077-ORRR01000077.1-human-gut-metagenome-genome-assembly--contig:-NODE-77-length-106721-cov-14.6667_pt1 | contig 106721 bp, 123 predicted proteins | sample MGYA00242182_ERZ509148 | MGnify/ENA primary metagenome ERZ509148 (study PRJEB26280, sample SAMEA2338674) | human gut metagenome | biome: human gut; feature: human-associated habitat; material: faeces... | reverse complement strand
CAATTTTTAAAAGAAGTTTCATGCAACTGTCAGATTATTTACCCATCTGCTTTGCAACTTCTTCTGCAAAGTTCTGTAAAATAAAGGCTTTAGAGGCTATTCTATTTTGTTCTACACAACTATAGGTTGCGTAAATTTACAATAATTTTCCTTTGATATATAAGTTATACTAATATATGATAAACCTTTATAAACTACTGAAAAGCTGGGATAAAATTACTGGGCAGCGCTCTTATTTTATCATTTTTCTGTAACTTGTTCGGTTACCACATAGACTGTTATACCTGCATTAATTCCGTCCAAAAGTTTAACTTTACAGGTTGCAATCCCCTTTTCCAAAATATTTATTTTTGTGTCATTAACTTCATATGAAATCTCTCCATTTTGGAACATTCTATTGATTTTATCTTTATTTTTATCACTTAAAGCTTTTATATAATCATTTAAAGCTTCTTTTGAGATTGCAGCAACCACTGTTCCATAACCATTATCATTTAATGTTCCATCATAATCTGTTATTGCATTTTCATCTGCTTTCTGACTATAATACTTATTGATCAATTCTGAATCAGACATAATATTTAAAATATCACTCTCCGTAACATTAAATTTTTCTTCCGCCTGCGCCCAAACTTCATCTGCTTTAGCTTCAATTTCCTCATCGGTCATGTTAGTCTCATATAATGGATCAATTTTTCCATTAATAAATGACAAAATTTTCATTTTCGTATCAGAAGATATACCATCATTTTCTGTTTCCATTACGCTTTCAGTTGTAGTTGTAGGCTGCTCGGTTTCTGAAACAGTTTCTACCGTAGTCTCTTCCGTATGATTATTATAGAAAGTCGATCTTGGATCATTGATTGCAGCATATCCAAGAAAAATAATAATTATTAACAGTAACGCAAGAAAAAGTTTTCCAATAGCTTTCAATTTATTTTCTCCTAACTATCTTAAATTTTATGTTGACTCATACATCTTTCGCTAATCCATTTCTGAACTGTATCAACATTAATTTCTACTGCTTGTCAATCTTATCAACAGATAAGCCCATTTCAGCAAGGGAAAGAGCGATTTCTTTCGCCTTTTTCAATACCGAGTTTTTCGCCAACTTTAAAGCCTTCGTTATAAATCTGTTCCATTTCACGGCATATAAATTTCATCTTTTCCATGACTCCTACAATACAGTTCATACACCCGGTGTCTATTCTTTAAGCATTAATTCTTTTATGATTTGCCTATACATTCTCATCTATCCATTTCTGAACCATTTGAACGCTTACATTAAGATAGTGGGCGATTTTATCAACTTGCATTCCGTCCGCAGCCATAGACAGTGCTGATGTTTTCGCTTTCTTCAGTTCGCCCTTTTCAATACCGAGTTTTTCACCATTTTCAATTCCTTCACTATAAATCTGTTCCATTTCACGGCACATGAATTCCACCCCTTTCTGTGTTTCTTTCAATTCGTATACTCTGTCAGCTAAAATCTTACTATGCATATCTCCCGCATTCTTACAATGCAGATCATGCACCAGACGTCCTAATTCCGTGTCATCCTGTTTCTTGGAATTTACATAGATGATATGGGCCTCATCTTTAAAATCCTCACTGACCTCTTCAATCGTTCTATGTATATGATAAATTGGAAGTCCATAACCCAGTGCGTCATCTCTGGTAATAAAAATAACATAACTTTCCGGGAGCTCATCAAAATCCTGCCCCGGATTCAATGTGTTCATATCCATCAATCCACTGTGGTATCTTGCCCGCTTCGGGGATGCACCTTCATTATCCTGCTGAATTTCCACATCCATCTGCTTTCCATCAGAATCTCTGACAACACAATCCAATATAGCTGAACGTCCCTGTAAGTTTTTATAATCTTTCTGCAAAACTTGATCAATAATCCTCAGATTTTTTTTCCATGATCACCTGCAAAACATATTCTGTACATTCCCGCTTTTTAAATACATTCCGCATAAACACATCGCTCATGATGGTAAGGTTTTTTAAGATACTCTTATATCTTTTATAGCGAGCTTCCAACGCTTCTGTTTTCACAATTTCTTCTTTCGTCACTGTAACCTCCATTCTTCGTCGATGCCAGGATGGATTTAAAATGCATCCTATCCCAATTTCATCTTATCATCAAAATCCATTTTTCTCAAGGAAAGATTTCTGAATTTTCTATGAGTTTCTTTCTTTTATATAACATTTGATTTTTGGTAATTCTTACCTTTTCCTTTAACTGGTTCTGCCTTAATGAGCTGGTCTACTTTCTGGGTTTCAGTACGGATTCTTTTACCACTTAAATGAGTGTAGATATTCATTGTAGTGGAAATGTTAGCATGCCCCATTAAAGTCTGACAAGCCTTTGCATCTACTCCCGATTCATAGCATAGACTACAAAATGTGTGGCGCAATGCATGAGGATGAAGTTTTACAAAAGGCACAAACTCTTTTCCAGCTTTTGCTGCATTATAGGCTCTATTTATATCTATCGCTTTTGTAATGTCTGTAAGAGCATGCTCTGCTGGATAGCGTGTTACAGGGCTTGCTTTCTGTGTTAAAAATACCAGGTCCTGCATATCATCCGGTAAATCTATCGGTCCTTTATAACGCTTTTTATATGCTTCCAGTTTTTCCTTCTGTCTTCTAAACATCGTCTCTACGTTCCCAATAAAAGGGATTGTCCGATAACTGTTGGATGTTTTTGGCGGTCCAAGCTTTATCACTTTCTCACCTTTTTTATAATAGCAAAGCAGACCTCGATTAATATGAATGCATTTATTTTCATAATCAATATCTGACCATTTTAAGCCCCCAACCTCACCAATGCGCATCCCTGTATAGATCATAATATAAAAGCACTCATACCACCAACTGTCTACTATTTGATTTAAAAACTCGGCTATCTGCTCTTGATCTAAAAAGCGGATTTGCTCTGGTGGATCTTCAACAGTACTTTTAGATGTAGGAATGATCACATCTACAAAAGGATTTCTTTGTACAAGGCCATTATTAACAGCGCTGTCAAAACAAGCCTTTAATCTGTTAGATGCCTCATTAATAGATTTTCGGGCGTATTCCGTTTCAATCATGGTCGCATTTATAATCTGCTGAATATCAATTGAGTTAATCTCAGCAAGTTTCTTGTTACCTATACGATCCAGGAATACCTTCACCTTGCTACGCATAGGACCTACAGATTGTTCACTCACAGTAGGTTCCTTGTATGTAGTAAACCATATTTCAAACCATTCTGATAAAGTATACTGTTCCGGAATCCTTCCATTATTCTCCCGAGCAAGTTTCTTTTTCTCTTCCAGTTCCTTTTTTAATTTTTGATAATTTCGACCATAAAGACAAATCGGCTTCCCACAACACTGGGCCCGGGCCATATATATCCCGTCGGGACGTTGTGATATACCTGTCCCCAATTCTTTTCCGTTTAAATCTTTTCCCATAAATATATAGATCCTCTTTTCATTGATTTCGTGGGACAGCTACTTCTACAACTATCCCACATTTTCTCCTAACGTTTTTTCTTTGCCTGTTCTCCAATCCACTTATCGAGCAGTATTTTACTGGAATACAATCTACATCCAATCCGTAAGCCAAAATATTCTTTTCTCATAAGCTGCCTGGTCATAGTGTCGCCTAATCCTAAATATGCTCTGGTTTCATCCACATTTAATAAAGCTTTTTCTTCTATCATATAATCGTCTCCTTTTCTGTACTTCAATTTTAATTGATATCTTAAATTAATTGAATAAACCCCAAGTTGAATTGATGCTGCTGGCCCATCTCTAATAAAGGGCAATATGAGCTGTTCTTTCATAGTGAATATCCTTTTTTCCTAATATAAATTCTTTTCTACTTATATTATGGAGAATGGAAAATTCATTAATTATGTTTTATAAGACTAATGGGAAAATCCCCTCTATAATGGAAAAAACAGACCATAGAACAAATATTCTGGCCTGTTTCTTCTATAATTATATGTGATTTGATAAAGTCTTTTTATTATGCACTGCAAAACCATCCGCCAATATACCCAGTGATTCTCCTTCTCTTACTCCTCTGCGCAGCTCTTCTATCCTTTTCTGCTCACCTACAGTCCGGTCATAGCAATGATTTTCCAATGCAGCAGCTATCTTTTTCAAAGCATCTACATCATCTTTATAAATCTCACCAGAACTACCAAAAATCCGAATAGGTCTACCTGCAAAGTTGCTCAGATACTCATCCGTTTTTTCATATTCTTCTTTTTTCAATTCTTCCGCAGCTGAGAGAAGGCAGATTTTTCGCATGATGCATTCAGCCTCAGATTTGGTATAGTTTAAGCCGTTACGCTCTGGGTATGATTCGGATCGATTGCCGATAATGATATAGCGGTCTTGATATGGATCTTTGATGACTTGAAGCATGGATGCCTCCTTTTATCTGGTGCGGGAATGTCTTTTTTCGGCTTCTTTTTTTGATTTCATTTTTTAAGTAATTGGTGATGCTTGTCCTGATATGGGAAGCTACAAGCAATCATGCTGGGAACCAAAGTCGGAGGCATGGCATGCAGGTTTTCAATTGGTTGACCGGTGATGCTGATTTCTGATGGCGCATGACCGTCTCCGTAATCTTCCTTTGCGTGAATAGTTAGTCTTAAGTTTTTGTTCGGAGTGTATTCGACATCTACGCCAGTCTTTTTTACTGCTGAAACGATTTTTTTCCATTATTTTTAGTTGATCTCTATCCATAATTTATATCCTCCATATAAAGCAATCTGTTTAATGTTTACATATTTAATATGGAGGGTGAATTGGAAAATAAAATCAGATTTGAGGTTGTATGGAAAAGCCAGGAACTTTTAAGATCCTGGCTCTCTCTTGTTTATCGTCCACGGGACTTATGCTTATCTGGGGCACTCTGTTCGTTCTCTTTCTGGTTGGATAGATACTCTTCCAGCGCATCTTTAAAATACGGTTCCACTTTTCCCTCTGACTTAAGCACGGAACAGCTTTCATCAGCATCGGTATATGGCAAAAAATCAGCAGATGATATACAACAATCGTCAGATCCGTAGATTCCATACTCTTCAAGATCAAGTTCTTTGTTTGCAATGGCCTCATAAATAAGATCAGAACTCGAATACTGGTCACTTAGCATATCTTTTGAACAGTCGATGATACTGTCTTTATCCATAAGCCAAACCATCTTTCCGTCTACAGGAGGTTCAACGCCATTCGTATGGTTGATTTTTCTGTTATCCATCGCATTCCACCCATCGCCCATGATAACATCGTGGTATGGAGATGCTTCGCACCACTTTCCAAGGATCGGAGCAAACTGGTTGATCTGACGGTCGTCAGCAAACTCTATGTTATCGAATACCAGGATCTTATCATCGTTCTTCCGGCATTCAATTTTATATAATTCGCCGTCAGCCGTCAGTTCCATTCCATGTACCGCGTATTCGTTAAAACTTTTAATTAATCTGGATTCTCTTGTAATTTTTTCTATAATCAGTGATAAATTCAGAATTTCAACGGAATCGTTATGATCGACAATTGCAACAATATATTCATCATCCCCAACAACCGAACCGTATGCCTTTTTATCATCGCCAATTTCCCAGGATTCAAAGCCCAGTTCCTCAGTCAGGTAATCATCTGCATATTCACTGCTGCCCCATCTGTCAGTACAGTACCCTTCCTCAATATAATTCTCGACTCCCCTATAGAGCTGATTTGCGAGATTTATATCATCATTGAAAACCGTCTGTAAATTGATTTCCTCAGTTCTGACGCTTCTATATTCCGGAGCGCACTCCCAAGTTTCCGCCTGAGCCAGGATCTTCCCGGTTTCCTTATCCTCAATAACAAAGAACCCAGCATTGGGATTCATAAGTCCATACATCATCGCAGTTTCTCCAGCTCCGTCAAGATGCTGGCAGCAGTTCGTATCATATCCAAGCATGACCTGGCGCGGATCCTGGCCATCCATGATATAGGCCCGATAGCGGCCAAGCTCAACCTCTGTTTTAGGCAGATTACATACGCAGTTCCAGAAGGAAAATCTGCCATTGTATTGGTCTTCAATTCTGTGAATTTCCAGTTCACTCTCACCGTATGATACCTGCGCACGGACCTGATTCACCGTCATATCCGGACGGATATCTATATAATCCTGACTATCATACAGCTTTTCTATCATTTCCCGGTTGCTGTCCGGATGATACGCGATCCACTTTGCCAGATTTAAGAACTTCTCATCGTCGGTCTTGTATCCTTTACAGAGAAGGACGGACGCATAGTCCTTATATGGATTTTCCAGGATAAACTGCTTCACCGTATTTACATCAAATGTCATCGCGAATAACGCTGCTTCTACGTCAAAGAAATGATTCCCTTCGTGGCAGGTGCGCATTGCAATGATGGCATCACGGAATTTTTTATTCTCAAAAGACTTTACCAAATCTTCCGGCTGGATATTGAGAGTAGTGGATGCAATGGTAAGGGCATCTATGATACGAGGCACTACGCCACGGCTGGCGGAGTTGTTTTTGAAAAGTTCAATGAGTTTTTCTTTCGCTTCTATGTCAACATCATCACTGATATTGTAAAATCCGATGGTCTGAAAGCTTCTCTTGATTTTCTCTGCCGTATCATCCAACTTTCCAGCGTGTTCTGCGTTGCAAAGTTTTTTTACCAGAATCGGTGAAAAAGTTTCATCTTGCAAGATATCATGTGCCTTCTGTAAAACTGTAAAATTTTTATCCAAAGTCAATCCGTCAGAAAGACTTCGTGCAAAAGCCAAATGTTTGTAAGGCATTGATATACCAGCATACTTAATCTGTAAATCCTCAGGGCAGCCTTCAAAAGCATTTCCTGCAATACTATAAACTTTTGATTTTTCTCCCAAATTAACCTCTTTTAAATTTGGACAATTAGAAAATGTGCGCTCTTCGATAACGTTAACTCCAGCCGATAAATCTACCTTTTCCAGGTTTCGGCAGTCGAAAAACATATGTCGTGCAACCCGGTTCATATACGGTAAACGCACTTCTTTTAAATTTTTGCAATGTGTGAAGGCACCATATATAAGAGATCTTTCACATTTATTGGCTACACTGTCTGGAATATACAGTTTTTCCAGAGATTCGCAATGTCTAAAAGCACAATTTTCAATATTTTTCACAGTATCTGGAATAATAATTTCCCGGATTTTAGTCTGCCCTTCAAAAGCCCTTTCCGCAATTTTCTCGACACCTTCCGGGATTTCTACAACTTCCACGCCTTCCAAGCTACCCTCCACAGGGCGACCATCTTTAAATTCTATCAATGCCATATATATTTCTCCTTTCCAACAAACAATGTTTACATACAAATCATGGGAAATAGGTTAAAAAATAAAATCAAAATCACAGAAAAATTCTGTTTTTATTCTTGAATTTATTTTTCAGCCAGTATCCTCTCATAAAAACTTGTGGTTTCGCTAACATCTCGATACTTACTACTGCCCTTTCCTGCTTTATATGTATATAACTGATAAACACTGTTACTTTGCGTCACATATTAAATATGGAAATTGAGATATAAAATAAAAACTCTGGAACAAAAATACTTATACTAAACCTGATAAACACATAAAAAAAAGAACCCTTCCTGTCAATTTGGAAAGGTTCTAAAAAACTATTCTAAAAAACTATTATTTTGTTTAATCGTCAATCCGTTCAAAAACCATGGTAGCCTGAATCTTATCACCACCTAAAAAGCCTTTCGAGCCTGAAGAAGTGGTAGAAATTGTATGCAAGCGGTATCCTTTTGCTGCCTGCTTGTTGATTTCTGCCTGTAAATTCGTTAAGCTTGATGTTCCTGATCCTGTACCAAGTAGCTTTTCAGTAAGTACCACCTGCAAAACTACATACTTGTCACCGTGTCCACCTGCAGCTCTGCCTGCAACATCATCCCATGCCATATATTTTGTCCTCCCGTATAAATATTAAATATTTTCTTGATTATACCATATATATTTCGACTATAGTAGCTTTGATTATATATTTTCGCTTTATTTAATATATCATTTTGATTTAATGATTACTTTCTTACCTGAAAATGCGATTCCGAATTTCAAAATATCCTGAACCCCATCCTCTTTCATTTCAGCATCATATCTCATTTTATCAATCTGACCTAATGCTTCCGCTGCAAGTTTATCAAGTGCTTCTTCATCTAAAGCCTTCTTCCACTTAAGCTCCATGATAATCCCTGGGTATCCGTTTTCTCTCGGAATCAAGCTGATATCATACCTTCCATCGCCAGATTCTCTATTTGACTTAATTTTATACTGGTTATCCATCAATGCAATGAGGCCAAGAGTCAGTCCGTGATAAAATCCTTCTGCACCAGCATCATAGAAACTAATAGATCTATCCATATACTCTGCAATAGCTTTCTGCAGTTTCTTATAATCATTTACATACAGGCTTTCTGCAATTTTATTCGCTGTAGTTCTTGTAATAGCCCCAATCTGCAACAAATGAGATAAAATTTCTCCTTTATAGACTGCCGCAATTTCTCTATTGGGAATTGATACTTCGCATAGATAAGAACCATCTGCCTGTAGTTCTTTCTTTGTTGTTTTCAAATAACCTGCTACCAATAGCAGACTATAAATATTTGCTGGATCCTCAGATAATGACCTGTAAACAACATTCTGGTCTATTCTGGCAATCACACTCTCGCCTTGCAATAATGAATAAAGCTTTTGTGTTATATCATCCGTAGCAATTTTCAAAACATCCTCAAGAACTTCATTTTTTCCAGTATTGACCCAGTATGCCTGAGGAGTGCAGCCTTTTGCAATGTAGTTGATCACTGACCATGGATTATAAATTTCTTCATCACCAAATAAATAGCCGTCATACCAGCCTTTTAACTCTTCTTTTTTATTGGATACACCATAATAATCCAGCATTTTATCAACTTCATTTTCGGTAAATCCGAAATACTGATCGTAGTCTTCATCCATAACTGAATTAACGGTCAGATTATTTAAACCACTAAAAATACTTTCCTGTGCAATTCTAAGGATTCCTGTCAGAAAGCCATAGGAAAGATTTTTATTATCTTTAAATGCTCCGGAAAAGAAATTTCTCATAAATCCTATGATTTCATCATAAAAGTCTTTTGCGTAGCCTTCCTGGATAGGTGTATCATACTCATCAATAATAATTACGGGTGCCTTCCCATAATAGCGGGTCAGCATTCTTGACAGGTTTTCCATGGCTGAAGACAATTCAACTTCATTTGCTTTACCATTTAATATCCGATTAAAATAGTCCTTTTCATATTCTGCCAGCTTATCATCTGCAAGAATCTCCATATGTCTGCCAAATTCTATTTGAAGAAGGCTTCCAATCTTATCCAGTGTAGCGGCCCAAGAATCAAATTTTACATCCTTAAACGTAAGAAAAATAACGGGATATTTCCCTTGATGGGAACGATATTTTTCGCCACAATTCCAGATTTTTTTATCTTTGAAATATTTAGACGTATCTACCATTGAAGTTTCAAAGAACACTCTAATCATATCCATATTCAAAGTTTTTCCAAATCTTCTTGGTCTTGTAAATAAGGACACTAATGGCTTCTGATCTAAGAAATCCTTTATAAGCAGAGTCTTATCCACGTAATAATACTCTGACTGGGCACGCACATAATCTGAAATACCGATTGGCAAAGCTTTTCTTTCAATCTGTATTGACTTTTTGATATATTTTCCAGAAGATATCCTACCATCTGTAGGTTTTGTTGCATCATCCGGAATTTGCCAAGAGCTGTTTACTTTAACTGCTCCAGGAATTTTTTTATTTTTACACATGTTGTTTACGGAACGGTAGGAAATCCCCCACTCAGCGGCTTTTTCTTTACAAGTTTTCATTTATTTCATCCCCAATCATTGCAATATATCTAATACCAATTATATGCTAACATTTGTAAATTATCAATATTAATTGACATATTGCAATCAAATATAAAATGAATTACAGTAAATAATCAATAAATTGCGTCTACTTCTTACCCGATAAAATCCGTTCATAACTCCTCACTGTCTCCGAGACACCTAAATGAATTCCTCGTTGAAAAGCATTTTCTACTCTTCGTTCAGCTTCAGCATATCCCATCTGATAAGACTGGCGAATCAGTATATCTTCCTCTTCATTTGCATTTGATTGCAAAGCCTTCTGAATTCGGTCTGAAAAATCCGTTTTCATGCAGATCACCGCCCTTTCTTTATTAACACTTCCCCTACCCAACCATCTAATCAATAAATTTGGCATCAGAAATAAAATCATCGAATTCTTTCCTTTTTACTTTCCTTCGATTACTTACTCTAAAGGAAAATGCACAATCCGGTTTGTCACAGAGCTTTTTAAGTCTGTCCTGTCCTATTCCAGAATATTCAGATGCCTCTGTAAATGACAATACTGCTTTTTCTGATATGGATATACTACCTTTCATAAAAAAATCCTCCTTACGATTTATCTAATCTAAATTTTGATTGGTGGCGTGTAGCGAAGTTTTCCAACTTCAACATATTTAATAAGTAACTGTAGCTTAGCCTGACCAAACATATCTAAAAAATCATATGTAACTTCATCAAAATCGCAGATATCCCCCAGTAAATCTATTTCATCTTTTCCTGGTACATAATATTTCTGTAACCCAATTACCGTATTTAGGGTCAATGTTGGAAAAAGCCAGTACATCACTCTGGATACCATACCTAATCCTATCTTTACTGCCTCATATTGTGCTTCTGGTATCAAGTCATATAAACTTTCTAAATCTACCATCTCAAAGCTTTTTGAGACAATAGAAAAAATCTTCTTTGCTACTGCTAATGGTGCATTATTTTCGATGCGTTTTCCCAACACATCTAAAGCTATCAGCATCAAGCCTTGAATTGTATCATGCATGTCTGCATCTGGAGCTAAGCACACTTTATCATCACCCATTATAAATGCAGCTTTCCCATCATCAGAAGCAATCCGAGTTTTCATGATCTGCAGCCTTGTACATTTGCTAAAAGAACTTAAAAAAGAGTCAAAAATACTTCCGTTACGTGTACTGATTACAAGGGAATCAAAATCTGGAAATATTTCATATCCCAGATTAGGTGGTATATCGTATAAGTAGATAGGTTTTTCTTCTTTAATCGGGATGATATAACGTTTGCATACTTCTGGATCGATATCCATACTTTTTATACATTGTAAAGTGACTAAATGCCCCACTTCCTGTTGATCTTTAATCTGCATAAGAATAGCTGCAACCTGGTCAATGGATAACGTATAGTTAGAGGCTGAAACACGAAATAAAAGGTCTGGATCTTTATCTATATAAGAATGGATCGTAGAGATAACCGACATTTCTATGCCACCTCCTCCCGCTTATCTCTTATGTATGCCAAGCAAGCAGTTACAAGCTTTTTCTTTCCCTGGTAATCATCGATTCCACTTAAGATGATATCCAGTTGGCTGCTAAACTTTTTCATATCTTCTGGAGATAATCCAGCAATGGCCTTACCCAAATACTTTGTTTTTTTAAGTGTCTGATTAAAAAATCTATCTGCTGCAGGCAGTGATGCGTATGTTTCCATATTTTCTACTCTCAACTCCAATTTAACAGGATTCTGGACCTGATGCGCATAAAGGAGAATATCTGCTCTCTGCATATCATCAAAACTATACTGCATGATTGCATCATAAAAGATATAAGCAAGCTTCACCGCAATCTCTTCCATAGGGCTTTTCTCATTTTCAGACTTAAATAGCGTATCAATCGGATTACAAGATAAAGTACTATTAACCAGGCTCTTCAGTTCATTTTCTCCTGTACATTCTGCATTTTCCCCGTCTAACGCTTTTTGCATTGATACTGTTTGGATCTGCTTATAATAAACCTTTCCATCATGAACTACTTTAAAGCGTTCATCTGGAATGCCAAAATCAGCGCATACACCCTTGCCAACTTCCCCACCTGTTCGATTGCAGATAAAATCGTTGATCTGGTGCCAGCATTCCACTTTTAATATCTTTTCTAAAACTTTGTCTTTCTTTTCAGCACTGCAACTATTTAATCTTCTGAAAAATAAACTGCCGTCATAAATCCCGGTCATAACGCTCTGAAGTACATCTTCAAAAGAATCGCTCATAAGCGTAAATCTTCGTGATATCTTGCTGTACTGCTTCCAAACTAAAGACCTAAACGGAGTCTGTTGAATTTTATAGCCTTCATCAGCCTTCATCACAGCGACATACAACTCTGTAAAAAGCTGATCAAGTTTTTCCTTGTCTTTCTCAACATGTGCTAAACGGATCTCCTGTAACAGCATTTCATAATCCATTAACGTTTTAAGTTCTCTTTTTTCTTCATTTTCCTCATCAAATTTGTTTTCTGTCCTCATAAGTCATCTCTCCCTTGTTAAATGAAAAAATATTGATTGGTATCTATTCATAAAATGGAGAATGAAATAGAAAATAAAATCAAAATGAGGACTTTTAAAGGAAAAATAGCAAAAATAAATCCCACCAACCAAAGAAAATGGCTGGTGGGAAAAAATTGATATCGGCATTAAGAAATACTGTCTATGTAATCTTTTAAATCTTCTCGAATACTGTTATTTTCAATATCAGGAAGTATCACTTTTAGAAAATCAATATCTTCTTCTGATATATATCCGGCTTCAAGAATGTTTTCAATTCGATTTCTTGTCATCTGTGCATCTGCATCATAACTTGCAAAATTGCTATCTTGCGCATAATCCAAAAGATATTCATTATAGTACCGTTCCAATGCGTCCATATGTAAACCCTCCATAAAGTATATTTGATTACAGTATACTACGAATCTACCACTATTACATCAACAAACGAATCTACAACATTTCTGCATTAATTCTTTTGATGTTGCGGATTTTTTGATATTACGAATCATCTGGAAGTATTCCGGTAGACCTTCTGACGGTGGGACTTCTTCAGATACACTTATCCACTTAGCAAAAATTTCTTGCTCTGTATCAGAGGTATCAGCTTCACATAAAAACTTTAGAAGGTTTTGCAGCGAAATTTCTATGTCTGTTTCCATTATGAGCACCTCTTTCCTGGATTAATTAAATAAATTGTTGTTAAATCCATTTTTCTTATCCTTGCGAATCTTCATAATACTAACTACTGCTATGCCAACAACCGCTATTATTGTTATAGTTATGATTGCTATAAACGGAATAACTGATCTTGAGGTATCTTCTTTCGGTGACTCTGAGGTAGTATTTGAGGCCGTGGCAAGATCATCCGGTATTTCAACCTTAGGTTTAGAAGCTCCAAGCGTTAGTGTAATAGGCACAGAAGCATTTTCGCCTAAATCGAAAGTGGATGGCGTTGCTGTAAATTTGTAGCTACCATCAGCTGTCTCTGCTTTCGCTATGGTGTAGAGACCAACTGGCAATTCCTGTCTGCCGGACCAATCATTCTGTCTGTAAAGCCAGAACTCTTCTTTTCTGCTGCCGTCATATAAGATAATGCGGATATTGCTCTCGCTCCAATCTCTGGACGGAGTTTGAAGAGCTGCTGCGACATAGCCAGTTTCTGCGGGGGCTGTTGTTTCGTACTGTTGCATCTGTTCCAAAACTTTTACTTGTTCGGAAAAACTATACTCTGTACTCTCTTCAATTTCTGTCTCTTTTAAAATCTCTGATCCAGCTGTATCTTCATATCCATAATCTTCCTCCCAGTCAATTTTGTTACCAAAGGAATCTGTAGCGGCATAAGCCGGGAATGACACAGAACTGAGTATAACAGACATCAGCATCATGATAAATATAGACTTTTTCTTCATAATGATAATCTCCTTTCTTTAAAAAATTTGCTTCTAAAAAGTTTATGGAGAATACAAATCGAAATAAAATCAGAAGCGGATTTATACCATATTTTTGCGCACAAAAAAAGCACTGACTTAATTTCTGCCAGTGCTTAAAAATCATTATTTGAGTTATGATTATTTTCTAACTCACCTTAAAATTTAGTCCTTAAGTCTGTTCAACAACATTTGATAATGTCGTTGCCCTATATGTCTTCCTGCTCGTTGCAATCCATCTACACACTCTCGAACTTCATCAGCTGTAAGAACCTGTTCTTCATAAGCTACCATTAAAATTCCTATTGTACCCATGATTTTTAACCCCATCTGATTAGACACTGTTCTCCCTTTTGCTTCATCCATCAATAACAAATCAGCTTTTAACTCATCTGTTAACACGATAGCTTCACTTTCACCCTGATCAAGCCCAGTCGCTCTCTTTAAAATACTCACAGATGCTACATTACTGACCGGTTTTACAGATACAAATTTATTGCTCATAATCTGCTCTGCTTCCAGTTTAAAACGTTCATCCACGGTCAACTCATCAAATACAGCCTGCGGAATCAGAACTTTTCCAAAAAGTTTCTCCAGTATATTCAAACTATTAATTTTTAAAAGTGAAATCAATGGTGTTGTATCTGATACAACTATCATACAGCAGACTCCTTTTTCTTTGCAGCTCTGTAGTTATCCAGTTCCATTTCCAAGTCATCCATGGTCATATCAAAATAAGAATATCCCATTTTATCATAAAGACTTATTAGTTCTGATTTACGTATACCTAAAATCTCTGCTGCACGCCCATGTGATATGGTTTGATTAACAATATATGGGTATAATATCATAGCATTTCTGGTCAACTCAGAAATCGGGTTCGCATTGTCAACAAGATATTTCGCCATTTCAACAGGGACATTAATTGTCACAGATTCAGTAGCTACCATATCGACACATCCTTTCTTTTTTTCTTTAATAAAAGTATACCATTTTTCTAATGTCAATACAATGAATGTACTAAAAGATATTTGAAAATATGGATTTCTGTCTGATAATAGTATTATAAGCAATTTTTAACTATATGTCAAAAGAAAGGCGCTGGCTCTTATACCAACGCCTATATTTTTATGCAGCATTTTCCTGTTTTGATTTGCTTTCTTTTTTCGCTTTTGCAACTCGCTTTTTAAGCTCTGCTTCAGAAATGCCAAGAAGATCAGCAATCAGCTGTGGTCGCTTAGTTTTATCCATAACAACATCGGTTCCTTCCATAATGAGGTCAGTGTACAGCTCTTTATCCTTCAGAATTCTTTCAACATACTCATCAATCGTATCTTTGGCAACTACGGTGATGATGTTGACATTTTCTGTTGTTCCAATACGATGAGCACGATCTTCTGCCTGACGATTAGCGGATACCGTCCAGTCTTTATCTGCGAAAATAACAGTACTTGCTGCTGTTAAGGTAATGCCCGTTCCCATTGCTCCAATGGTACCAATACAGATTTTGCAGTCTGGATCGTTCTGGAAACGCTCCACTTCTTTCTGACGTTCCTCCGGGCTGACACTACCGGTCATGTAGGCCGGATGATACTCAGCCAGCTGGCGTTTATAAATCTCAGCCACTTTTTCATACTTACTAAAAACGATAGCTTTCTTGCCAGCCGGGATAATCTCTTCTTCGATAATTTCTTTGATTCTGGCCAGTTTTGCGTTATCGCTGTCCTCTGTATACAAACCACCTGTAACTTCTTTCAAATGGAAGATGTTAGAAAGCGGGTTATTCATGTCAATCAGCTTATCAATGTCATCCAGGATACCATCACGCAGCTCTTTATATTTCTTTTCTTCCGCCTTGGAAAGCTCCACGTACTCTGTTTTGTAAATCTTCTCTGGTAAATCCACAACATCACTCTTTTTACGACGGATCATGACTTTGCTAAGTTTTTCTTGTAGGCTTCCTAAATTCGTATAATCGACTATAAAGCCCCACTCATCCAAAATGCAGTATGCATCACGAAAATTTACGAAACTGCGCTTTTCTGCATCAAGCCATACCAGAATGTTATAGAGATCTTCAACTTTATTATCGACCGGTGTACCAGTAAGTCCAATCTTATACGGGGCTTTAAGACATCTCAAAGCATGTCCCTGTTTAGACCGTCCGTTTTTGGCTTTATGGATCTCATCGCAGATAATAACTTCTGCCACATCATCTAACTCATCAAAAATGGTATCCTTACGCAGAGCCTCGATATTGATGATAGCATAGTAAATATCATCATCAGCTTTCCACTGATCAATCAGCTCTAATCTCTTCTTTTCCGTTCCATCAATCAGGATGGCTTTCTGATCGGAATGCTTCTGGATTTCATCCATCCAGTTGTATTTGATCGTATTTACTCCACAAACAATCAAGCACTTTTTCGCTTTTCCAGCCTTTTTAATATAATCTGATGCATAAATGGACTCGGCTGTTTTTCCAAGTCCAGGTTCATCAGCCACCAGGATTTTTCCTCTTTTTAAGATATAGTTAAAAGCCTCAATTTGATGCGGATATGGGGTGGATTTAAAATCATACTCCTCGATTGGCTTGATCCCGGTCAGTCTCTGTTCAGCCGGCGTAGCCCAGTAATCTGCTTCGCGGCGCTGTGCATCCTCGATCTTCTGGCGGCGGCGCTCTGCCTCGGCCTGCTCAGCCTCAATCTCAGCCTTTGCAGCCTCCATGCCATCTGGTGCTACGTTAAACCACTTATCGTTATGCTCACTCAGTAAATTGAGAATGCCTTTTGCAGTAAGTTTCCAGTAAAGCCCAGCAGCCACCCACTGGCCCTCACCATCATTCTTGACCCACTTTACAAAATCCCTGTCATAATCAAAGTATGCTCTGTACTCATCTCCATATTTTTCAATATTGATTTTTCCAGCCAGACGGGAGCTATTCTCTGCATCTGTTTTTGCAGCTTCCAAGGTTTTCTCATCGATATCAAACCACTTTTCGTCGTACTCATCCAGTAAATTAAGAACGCCTTTTGCTGTCAGGCTCCAATATTTCCCAATTGAGTTCCAGCTGCCATGACCATCCTTTTTAACCCAGGATATAAAGTCCTTATCATAATCAAAATATGCTCTATAGCTGGTTCCAACTTTTTCAATACTGATCGTTCCGTCTTCTCTACTCATAAATAATCTCCTCTCAAATAATTCATATTTGTTACATTTATAATATGGAGAATGGCTTTTCAAATAAGTTCAAAAATTGCTATATCTTCTTATAAATTTGCATTTAATATCCAATTTTTCTTATCGAAAGTGTTTCTCTATCTGTAATATGGAGGATATTATTTAGGTAAAAACTCTGGCACAAAATTTTTTACATGAAAAAGGCGCTGGTTTTTACACCAACGCCTATATCTTTATCTACTAAAACTCCACCAAGCCTTACCCTGGCCAGCAATGAAACTTGCTGGATATTTTTTATAAGATTTATCTGGATGTGCCGGATCGTTGACCACGATATAGCCATCCTCTGTGATACCAGAAAGCACAATGAAATGTCCTTTTTTCGTAAATTCTCCTGGTTTACAACTCATTATCACTGGCCGCCCAGATGCCAAAGAAGCTACTATAGAGCTGGAACCGATGCTCTCACATTTAATGTCGTAGTAGCCTGCTACAGCTGGCATGATGCTCCAGCTCTGGCCAGAATCACCGACATAAAAATGGTTATAGTTACCTGTTCTTTGCTGTATCATAGAGACCACATCAGATGGGAATGTCCAACCGTCTTTATCCGTGCCACCATTCAAATAACTGATAACCATTGCCAAAGATGTAATGGAGCAGCCTGAAGAAGCAATATTACCACCACCAAAAGCAACTCCAGCCCATGGCGCACCACTACCCTGACTATAATAAGGAATTGGCATAGATCCACCATTATCTGGAATTTCAAAGAGGCTCGCATTTATATTTACATCCCCAATGACATATCCGCCAGAAGTACCAATTGAAAAATCCAGCTCCAAACCACCACCAAGTATTCCATACATCTCATAAAAATCTCCAGCCGTCCTTAATGAGTTGCACCACTCTTTATTATCAGCGTTCCATCCTCCACTCTCCTTAAAAAGTGTGGATAATTCAGGATATTTGCTGATCCAGTTCTGGATGTAATCCACATAAACACCACCGTCAATGCCATATGTTCTTCCAGCTGAAGCAAACATCAGTGATAAATCTCCCGATTCTGTCGTTGCAATATCCAATCCAGACTTCCACTTAACGAGTGCCTGAGTAGCCATTCCTTTTTGTGTAACCATCCATCTTTCTTTAAAAGCTTTGATATACTTTCCACTACTTCCCTTTAAAAAAGCTGTATGTTCGGAGTAACAGATATCCAGCATTTCTTCTTCCGTCATCGATGCATTAAGCTTACTGATAACCTGTCCGACACCTCTTATTGTTGGTCCGGCCCAAATACTGATTGACCATAGCGTTCCTCGAAGAACGGGACTATATCGATCTGTGTCTTCCAAATCAATCCTTCTCCTACGACACATTTCTACAACCGGTGCGTAGTAATCCTGTTGATATATATCCAATTGAAGTCCTACAAAACGATCCGGATCAGCATCATATGCCCTATGCCAAGTGGATATCATACCAGACAGATCAGGAGAACCGGCTATGTATGGGGATTGCATGCTTTTATATTTGTCATAGTAGTATGAAAAGCCACCATATAACTCTGGATCTTCACTCATACAATACTGCATAAATTTATACAAACTCTCATATCTGTCATCAAACTGGAACAGCCCAAAAGCATGTCCACCATCCGATCCCGCTGATCTGCCACCCTCAGGGCCACTCTCACAAGAAGCCCAGCCTGTCCAAATCGGTACGTCCGCAGCAAAAGAAGGAACGGAAAAGAACAAGAAAAAGAGAAAAAAGAAAATAAAAAATATTTGTTTCTTCCTATATAAATATGCTTTCATTAGTTTGATCCTCCTTCCTGTGCTTCACTGGATGCTTTTTCTCCTTTAACTTCAACACCGCCCATATCGTAAATTCTGTTAAGGGAAGCTATATTGACGCTCATAGTAAGATCAACATGTCCGTAGCATACCGATGTATGGTGACCATCTGGGCATCCCCAGTGATCATGACCTTCACACTCCCAATGCCCTTCACAGCCAAGATCACTATCGCAATATTCGGTATATGTACCATCACTATCGGTATGTTCATGGCCTGGGCACTCATAAACAGCTTTATAATTTGCACAATTTGGATCTTTTGTACGTCCCATATCGCCATCATCTCCATGGTAGCAAGTGCCAACCACCGTGCATCCTGCGTAGTTTTCATAGGAATTTCCTTCTATAAAGCGGCATACAGCGCACTCTTGGCCGGGATTGTATTTATTTTGCCATTCCTGAGGTTTGATGAGTTCCTGATATGTCCAAGGTTTATAACGCATATCTGTGGACCAATAAGCTGCTCCCGTTGTACCAGCTTCTGTAGCTTGCCCTTTGAGTTGATTACAGTAGTACAGCTCATCTACGCATCCAGCTGTACATGGATATAAAGCAGATTCTGAAGTTGTGTAGCTATGAGTGGATTTATAAATCGCTTCTAAAAGCTCCAGAGCTTCTGCGTGATGCTCCGATTGCTCCTGCTGCATGAGTACAGCCATAGCTGAGAGACAGTCTTCGATGTTGGAAGAAATACCTGCAATCTGGCTTCCATCATAGTAATAGTTCAAAGTAACTCCATTTTTATATTCAGCCGGAACAGATAGTCCATTTGTTGCTATGCCAGGTACATTAATACCATACGGAATTGCTTGTCCTCTAAGGTTTGATGTCTGAGCTTTTCCGTTTATAATAGAAGAAACCTGCGCCTGGAACTGCTCATCACAAGCATCATACTTGGTTTGATAATCCTTGAACTGCTCTTCTTCCGATAAAATCAAGCTTCCTGAGTTATCAGAAGCACTCATCATCCCTCCTATCAAGATCATCAGAACAAAAACACCACACAGCCCAACACCTGCAATCAAGGCTGGAGTAATGATTTTCTTTTGGACGAAAGTAGTTGCTTTAGACGTAGCCTTAAAAGGAGCAGATACAACTCGACCAGCTTTACCTCCGACCTTACCAGCCACTTTTGCAGCTTTTCCGGCTTTGGAATTGAGGATTTTATTTTTCAGACGGTTCTTCGCATCTTGGAATTTCTTCATCCGTTCAGAGATCTGCTGCACTTGCTTAGTACGCTTCACACTTTCTCCAGCGGCCTTCATAGCTTTTTTCGGAGCATCAATAATCGCTTTTGCCTGCTGGTCAACCAGATTTACAGCTTCCGGAGCAACCATCTTAGCCACTTTGTGAGTTGCTTTCCCTGCCAGGGCAACACCGTGTACACCTGCTGTAGCAGCAAACTTACCAACTCGATACACTTGCTGAGTCTGGCGTAATCCCTGGCCTACATCACTACTCGCCAGCTCATCTCCGCCCATCAATCGGAAAACGCCGTGTCCAGCGCTTCGAAGATTGAGCTTTCGCAGCTTTTCACTGGTACGTGTCAGCACCATCCGACCATCCAGCTTTTTAAGTAAACTCTGAATTCCAATACGTTTGATATCATCTAATTCCGGATTAGCTAACAGTTTTTGCAGATTATCAATGAGCGCTTTTGTTTCTTTGCTGGACATCCGATTGAGCTTATTCAAATCAAACTGCCCTCTAAAAACAGCTTTATCTTCAAAATCCAAGCCTGATAGCTTCAAGTCCTTAACATCTTGAATGATGATTTTATTAATCATGCTCTCTGCACGATTTACATCCTGAACACTGCGAAAATCGAACATCCTGTTATTATTCTCAGGCTTTAGTAATTCCTGCTCTTCACGATTAAAAATCTCCAGGTGCTGTCTCATATCCGCTTCAATTTCATTGATCCGCACATAGGCCTGCATTTTTTCTTCTTTTTTGCGGAATTTTTTATTTTCGATTTTTAAGGGGTGTTCGTGGTTTTGATCAGAAACGGCGTATTTTTCATGAGATTTTACGTAAGCAAGGACCTTTTCCTCATCAAAATTTAGGGTACCATCCCCTTTGTAAAACTTGTCCGGATTTTTCGCTACGGCATCATAAGTCTTGCTGATACCTCTGGTAAAACCAAAGTCGTTGTAATAAGCTGCAACTTTGTTATATGTACTGCCGTTGTTATCAAAGAACATATCTGCAGCGATATATTTATTGGCCTCATATCGCAGGTTGCGAATGTGATCAGCAGCTATGCCGTGTGTAGCAGATGCATCTATTGTTTCTGCTATATCACTTATCTGCCTTTTTGCTCTTTGGCTTTCCTCTGTTTCTTCTGGAGAGCCAGTAACAGAATGAACAATAGCCTCTCCAGTTGTTTCTGCCAGATTTTGTGTTCCTTGGATGCCTTTTTGAATAATGCGGCTTTGATGAGTGATATCTACTCTTTGACGAGTTTCAAAGGATTGCTGAAATGTGCTGGTTTGATTAGAAGATTGAGTTGGTGCGTTGGAAGATCTTTTTTGCTCTTTTCCTTCGTAAATTAAGGGCGTATGGGGTGGTTTTGTATCAGCTTTAGAAGCAGTCTGGCCTTTGACAATTACTGCTTCTTGGCTCTTTTTATCAATATCATCGTAAGTCATTTTGGTTTCTCCTCTCTTTCGAAGATTTAGGTTTGTATATATAATGGAGAATGGGGTAAAAAATAAAATCTTATTTCAAGGCATAGAAAAAGCCAGGATTTTTACTTCCTGGCTCGTATTATCCCTTTCATAATAAATTTCATACTAAATTGTCAAAATCTTCAGCGGCGTCATCTCCATAAAAAAAAGATGCTATCACTTTTTACGGTAATCGCATCTTATATAAAAACATGTTATTTATATATTATTTAATTTGGAGGTGTTATAGGCATCTTATAAACCACTTTCTATTACCTTATCTATTAGCGCTTTATTTATCGTAACAATCTCTCCACACAAACTTTCTAAAATATCTGACTTGATTTCATATGCTTCCACGCTTTTTCCTCCTAAATTTATTATAATTGTGATACATACAAATAATAGATAGGATATTTTTTAATAAATTCCTGTGTTGCCTTATCTATCCTTTCAAATATCTGTATTGCCTTGTCATTATCTCCCAGTAATACATTCGCTCCAAAAGATATCTGTAAATCAGAAGTTACAGCAACCTCTCTTAGTCTCTCGACATCCTGCTTTGCAAGGCCTTCTCTGCGCTTTTTTAATTGTAAGATGTTGATTATAAAATATGGTTTTTCTTTCACCAGTTCCTTTATTTTGTCAAATTGGTACTGCGCCAATTCTAATGCTTTACCGTCTTTATTCTCATCAAAGATTGATATTAGTTTTAATGCAGCTTGGTTTAAATATTCCGCAGTGTATTCATTGACATCAGCATCGTCTATCTGCTCTTTTAGCAAGTCATAATCATATCGATAAAGTTTTTTGATGACATGCGTGTCTATATGTTCAAAAAGTGGAATTTTAAAATATTTTCCATCTTCATTTGACGTTGCTGTCCGGATCGTTCTCGTATAAATAGCATTATATAAATCATTTTCTTCATCATTATCATGTCGAATTATGATGACAGGAACATACCTATCGCCGAACATCCAGTTATATGTATGAAATTTCTCTGTCAGAAGGTTATTTTTTAAGCCCCTCTTCACGCATACCAAGTCCGCTAACTGTTTCAATTCTTTTTCATCTGCATCTTTTAATGGTTTATCAAAATCTAATCCTATCATAGACAGGACTTTATCTAAATCCAGATAAAATTTCAATTCTTTTTCAAGTTCTTTTGGCATTGTGGGATTCACATATGGAAAATCAATGTTATTGATTTTAAATGCTGTAGCTTCCATGGCATCCAATAAAAACTCTGCATCCCGTTTTAACTCTTTAATACCTGTTTTACATTCAAAATTAAACTTCCCATTTCTTAAATCAATCCGCAGATTTGGGCTGGGAATCAGCGCAAGTTCACCATCTGAGGTTTTCTCGACTTCACATTTCTCATAATACATCGTATCCTCTATGGCAACAGACTGATCTATATCTTTCCGTATAATGAACTTAGCATCTTTTGCCCATTCTATAGGTCTTTCATAAGGGTTCCCTTCCGTCTTTCCATAAAAACATATGTCACCAGACGCAAATCTTTTTAGTAGTCCCATCTCATCATCAATTCCAACCGCAGTCGCAGAGATGGATTTAACCTTATCAATATCTTTGATCATAATCATGTCTTTTACAAGAGCAACATCTCCGGTTCCCTGTTTCCTTTTCTCAATGCTAAACTGCTTCACAATTCTGTACAAAACATCTGCGTTATCCTCCAATTTTGTAAAGACAATGCTCAGGGTAGGGGTTTTCGGTCGTGTTTTCTTTTTGGCAAGCTTTTCTTCTTTTTCATCAATGTACTTTTTTAATACAGATGGATACAAAGATGCATAAAAGACTTCCTTTTCTTTGCCATCTGATGACATAAATATTTCAAAATATATAACACCACCACTTTTGGAGTATATCTTTAAATCAATCAGTTCAACAGGATATGTTATCCTCTGCCTTCCTAAATACTCCTTTTTCCCGCTTTTGTTTTTCACAGGATCATCTATGTGACCCTTTATCTGGACGCGCACTTCATCATCAAAATTAGTTTTGTCAATACCTCCTTTATTATCTTTAAATATTAGAATAGAACCGTCCCAACTCATTTCCTTATCTAAAGAATTAAATTGATGTGACATTGTATCATGAGCATCTATTATGTTTTCTAATGCATTCAAAGCCCTGTTCTCTATTTTTGAATTTGACACATTCATCCTTTTACCCTCCATAATTAGCGGCTATTCCATATGATAAACTTATCCATTTAATTCCTTTAATAAATTATCAATAAAAAACTCATATTTTTTATAAGTATTAGGTTTTAACCGCATCTCATACCTTATATCTACAAAAATGATTTTTCCTATCCTAATTCTCTTTTTTCTTCCATCACCTTAAATCTATATTTTAGATATTCGTCATTACTTTCAACTACTTCACCCAAGAAAATTTCAGATATCTTCAAAACGGCCAAATGCCTCTTGACCTTATTTTCCATCAATCTAATGAATGTACACCGTCATCCAATTAAAAGAGTTTCAGCTTAAGCTCATTCCACCTGACGAGGTCAATTTGAACTTAAGCTGATTTGCCTTAACCACTAACTTAGCAATTCACATTTTTTAGATATGTCCTGCGGAATTTTTTCTTACACACCAGATATTTAAAAGTTTCTTTTCCATGCCATAAATTCAGATATTTTATGTGAAGTTAACTTAATTATAGCAGTTATCCAAAGATTTTGCTCATTATAATTCAATAATATCAAAGAATTTTTATGTCTGATAAAATACAACTTATTTATATCTCAACATATGCACTGTGAATTAGTCATCTTCATCTTTTACAATCTTTGTTGTGATAAGCTTGAAAATGTCTGTGTCTTCTGGAATCTGATTTTGGAAAGGAATAATGCTGGCCATCGGAAGGTTCTGGCTTGCATCAACACGGATGAGCCCCTCTCCTGCTCTTGAGTTGCTAATGTAGGATAGCTGCGAATCAGAGAGATTAAAAAGCTCTGTCAAGGCCTTCCTATCGAATTCAGACTGCTTCAGCAAGATAATAAATGCACTATTGTTAAGAATTGCACGACCTGCTGGGCTGTTTAAAACGTCCTCTACGTTCTGGGTTATACCTGTAGGTGCGCCCCAATATTTGCGTACCACTTTCCAGATTTTCTTGAGAAATTCCGCAACATCTTCATTTTGAAAAAGAAGGTGGATCTCATCAATATAAAGGTATGTACGGCGTTTAAGGTTCCGATTGCGGCAAATACGAACCCAAATCGCATCGAGGATAATCAGCATTGCCAGTTGTTTTAAAGAATCGTCAAGATTATGAATATTGTAAGCAACAAGTCGATTATGGATGTCGATATTAGTTTGATCGGCAAAAATTACATTTACACCCTGTTGTTTTGTATAAAGCCCAATGCTTGAGGCCAACTCATAGATATCACTTCTATTTATATCTTCTCTATGAATAATTGCATCGTAAAGATCATCCATAGTAGGTATAAATTCTGGTTTCTTACCATTTCTCAGCCATGGTTCATAAATCTGCTTTCCAGCTGTTGTCAATGCTGCCTTTTGGATACCCGTTAACTCTAAACTGGATCTAACCATAATTTGAGCCATGGATATAATAAAGTTAATTTTACCGGCGATAGGGTCTTGTCCATCATCACCATAATCCACATCAATATCCAAAGGATTTATTCTTTGGCTACCTGAACCAATAACATCAATAACTTGCCCCTTTAAAGCTTGTACCAGAGGTGTATATTCTGCTTGCGGATCAATGATAAAAGTATCGCAATCTGGATCAGATAAATGCGATGCTAGGATATTCCACTTAGCTGTCATCGACTTACCTGAACCGACAAAACCGAAGATAAATCCATTATAGGAATCTCCCAAGTATCTATCGTAAGTAATAAGAGATTTAGAGATTTTATTTATACCATAAGAAATTGGAAGGGTATTCCTGCCTCGATTGATTTGGAGCTCCTGTACAGAAAAAGGAGTCAGTCCGGCTACCGTGTCCGTAGTAAGAGTCCGAAAAACACCCGTACAGTCAAAGCCAAACGGCATTGTAGACGTAAAACTCTGCTCTTGAAGTCCATTTGCCAATTTAAAATTCACGCCTTTGCTTCGTGCCAGAGTCCTTATCTTTTCAATGTGGTCACTCAGCTCTTCTCTGCTTCCGGCAAAAAGGACAATATGCATCTTAACATCGAAAAGATTCTGATCTTTAGTGGAAATATCATCCAATAACTGGTCTACCTCTTCTTCGTTTTTACGGAGTCTATGAGGAACCACTCCACCTCGATTAGCAACAGATTCATAGTCACCTTCCAGGTTGGTTAGCTTTCGATCAACCAGCCTATAAGCTTCACCTTTCTCAATTTGCTGGATGTTCATAGATAAAATCATGTTGAAATCAACATTTGTTATTTCTGTAAGGAAGCTATCCTTGATGATTCTCGGCAGAGTATCCAAATCCAGTGCTGCTCCATAAATACCAGGGCCTAAGCAAAAATAGCCGTTCCGGAATTCCATGGATGCCGGCTGTACCAGCTCACTGACAGAAACTCCTCTCTTGTACATGCTATCCATAGTAAAGGCCTTTACTTTTCTGCCGTTTATGTATGCATATTCCTGATACTCTTTATCTGATCCAGGATTGTACAGACCTCTAAGCAGATTGATTCGTTTAATCAAAGATAATCCTTTCAGATCTGCTCCTGGTACATCGCGGATGTGTGTCAGTAACTCCGCTTCGTCCATGGCAAAATGCTTCTCTGCTGCTATCATATCTGTACATTCCTGCGATAAGGTAAAATACTTTTCCTTCCGGATATTGTTTCTGCCAGCTTCCATGTTTCTCTTTATAATCTGGTTATAGCTGGTGCGTAGATAATCCAAATCATCGCCTACTTCTGGAATATATGCACTTTCTGCAGCGGTCTCACCTGTAATTAGTCGGTTGACAATCGTAATCTGTAGCCTCTGCGATACATCCAATGCATCAAGAAAACTTCCATAAGCTTTAGCCATCTGTCCCTTTTCTAATAACTTAGCAGTTTGAAAGTTTACATCCTGAAGCGCATAAGTCTTTGAAAATAATCCCTTTCTCACTTCAAAAATGGAATTGTCATCGGATACACTTAAGATTGGGATGCTATCCGATACATTAAAATGCGGTACCAAATTCAGTTCCTTTTTCAATTTTCTATTCATATAGAAAACCTCTCTTTCTAATCTTTTTTGGATTCACTTAAAATATGGCGAATGAAAATCAAAATAAAATCGAAATTGGAAGGATATACGTGAAAATATTGGAATACGCACAGGGCATGCGGACGGTGGAATTTACTTTTGAAAGTTTCACTTTTTTGTGCTTTGCAAGAGGAATTTGACGAGTTCATTGAAATACGGTAAAATTGAGCTATGGAGGATTACAGACATGGACAAATTTGAGGAATTGTTTCTAAAATGGCAAAATTCATATAATTTTCAAGCGTTTATCAAAGATGGAATTGTAGATTCTGAACATTACACAACTCCTCATATACTTTTTGTACTTAGGGATATGAACTGGCAGACAGACCGGGATTTAAGATTTGACTTACGTGATCATGGAAGTGGCTGGAAAACCTGGAATAATATTGGACGATGGACGAAAGCTTTATTGGATGGTGACGAAGAATACCCTTACGACATGAGTATCCCTCAACGTGTTGAACAGTTAAGGCGCATTGCTGTTCTTAATCTCAAAAAAGAAGGCGGAGTAAGCCGGGCGCAAGGGGATGAGCTACTGGAGTCTGTAAAAACTCAGCATGGTCTAATTTTAGAGGAAGTCTGTCTATGCAATCCTGAAATTATCATTTGTTGTGGCCTCTCCAGCTCTGGAATGCCTGGAAATGCGGATCTGCTAAAAAATTATGTTTTCCCCGAAACCTCTGAATGGATGCAATTTCATTCATGCACTTTTGATCGTGAATGGTGGTATTACTATGCAAATTTGACTGATAAGAAAATACCGATCATCAGCTTCTGTCATCCTCAGGTAACGAATTTATCTGGATACCGTGGTCATGAAGCCCTTTTCAAACCGCTTTATCGGGATATGCTTGAAATTAGAAGAAAGTTTTTATAGAAAAAGCACCTGGGTAATATTCCAGATGCTCTCTTAGAATCTACTTATATAAATACATAGTGTCACCAGCAATCAAGATGCCAGTCTCCTGATCTGTTGCACTGATTACAGCTTTTTGACGCTTATCAAAATCTAAAATGGAGCCAAGGCTAATGCGGTCTACAGTACTGTGACGGGTGATATCAAGAAAGTCACTCTCTTCAATCAGTGCTTTTCCGGCATTAGAGTTATAAAGTGTCTGCATCGCAGTTCCATCTTTTGTGATGGCTGTAAAGGTAAAAATGGTATTTGGATTCATTTTCTTTGCCAGCTTTAAAGCTCCAGTAGCAACAATGATATCGGCATTAAGTATATATACAACATCTGCTTTCGTATGCGTTATCTGCTTGATGAGCTGTATAGTACTCTCCATAAATGTATTCCTTGTACTCTTGCCAATTGGAGCATTGCAGCATATACCAGGCTCATTAACACGGCTGTAATCTTCCGCCTCTGGATCAAAAATAGAAACGAATTTTTGCCCTAAAATTCTATCCTTTTCTGAAATAACAGCTTTGAAATCCTCTATACTTTCTGGATGCGCAGCTAAAACTTCATCGTATATGGCTTTATTTTTATTGCTCAAGCCTTTCTTGTTTCCAGCACCCATCATATAAAGCATCATGGCTTTATAAATGCATTCTTTATACTCCTGAGGATCATCCTCTCTGATAAGCTTTTCGGTTGGTATATCAAAATCATACTTGTCATAAAGCAGCGGTGTAGACTCTGGATTTATCACATAAATCTCCACTTTTTTTCCAGCTGCAGCAAACTGCTCTGCTTCTCTTATCACTCGCTTTTCAATAATAGATGTATCCGATCCCAGAATAAAACCGGATCCTTTTGCCAGAAGCCGATTGTAAAAAATCTCTTTATCCGTTTCTAAATCTCTACCATATGAAATGCCAGTAGCAACATGTCTGCACCAGGAAAGAGGCATTAACCCTAATATATCGCTCTCCATAATAACTTTGTTTGCTCTTATAAAATTCATTCCCAGTGGAACCAAAGACCGAAAAGCTGCAAGTTGCTGATGATCCAGGTAATTGATATCTGCCAAATATCTCTGTGCAACGCCTTGAATCTTCTCAACCATCATATCTACATCATGCTTTACTTCTGCCGATACAGATATCAATAATGCGATATCCAGCAGTTGCGCCTCACCTTTAAGCAGCTCGTCCATGCGGTCCATGCGCTGTTTGGAAATGTTTTTGCGAAGCTTATCATAAAACTGCCCCATGCTGTAAAGACATGCTTCCTTATCAATCTCACGTACAAACAGGGAAATAACGATATCGTCTGAAACTTTCATGATCTCCGTACATAGTGACGGATAGATATGCTCCGGCAAAGACGACACCAGCACGGTTCTGGTGTAAACATCATTGGCATCAAAATTTTTAGAATCAAATTCTTTCACTGGTTTGCCTTTTGCATCCAGACGTGGCTTGGAAAAGAACGGTTGCAGCATCGGCACTATAGATCCGGTCGGCTTATTTTTCTTATTTACCGCTCCAATCTGCTCTTTTCCAGTAAATACTTCTCTTCGGCTCACAGCAGTAATCACATCGCACCATTCAGCTATGCTTAACTCTGGACAGTCAAGGCCCAATTCCTCAAATCTCTGTACAGCAGCATCTACATCATCTGCCTTTACAGCTACTACCATATAGTCAGCACCGCCGATATGACTCACTTGAACAGATATATCTTTACCATATCGCAAGTATCCAGCAACGGCAGCTTCATATCCAGCCCTATCCGTAGCTATCGGATCTGGAAGTTTAAATATTTTGCAAAATCCAGTTTCTGTCACCATCATGTTAATATCCGGATAGTAGCCTTTTACAGCTACATACCCCTTCATAGCTTTCTTCGGCATTTCCTTAGTTATAACCTGATCCTGTTTCTTCTTATTAAATATGTTTTTCATTACTCTCTTCTCTCCTCTTTTCAAAATTTAATGATGCAGCATATGAGCTAACGGCTGTTTCTTGGCTTTCTTCTTTTTCTTTTCAGGACGCTTTCCCGCTTGCTCCAAGCTCTCAAAGGTATTGAGGCTGTCGTTTCGCCGGATGGCGTTGGACAGAATGCAGTTGGACCACCAAACCATAAAGTAGTCATCAATGGGTAGTCCGTGAATACTTATAAAAGCCATTGCGATGCAAGGAGCTGCAAAAATCAAAGCTAATAAAGACGAAATAAAATCCAGATTTAATGCCGCCCCAATCTTAAAAGCTGCAAAAGCCAATCCGCCTCCGACAGCAAGTAAAATCGTCTGCCGGAGAGTCAGGTTAATGCCACCCAAAGGTAAGAATGTATCCTTTACATTTTTAACTTCTGAAGTAACTTGAATAGAGCCTGTATAACCATAATCGATATATTCTTTTGCCATTTTCTTTCTCTCCTTTCCCTTATCTACTAAAGACAGACTGAGCGATTGCTTTTGTCTTGCCAATAAGCATAATCTGCGCAAACTTGATTGCTGCCATAGCAACTCCAATCGAACCTACTGCCTTTAAAAATCCGCCTGTAGATGCGGTGGGGATCTGAGTTATAACGTTTTCAATCAGGAAAGCTGAAACCATGTTAGCTACCCAGATCGCAAGTAAAATCAAAAGCCCCTGGAAGCAGACACCAGCAAATTCCAGCATGTATCGCATAGCATTTCCGCCGTGGTCTTCATAGTAATCACTCATGGCTAACGGAACCATTATTCCTTTTAAAATAATTTCAAAAATGCGGGAAAAGATAGTAGATAGCATGATTAAGGTGTAAATCATATTAGCAAGCATCGGTAAAATCAGAACTAATGTGCCAAAAATACATGCACCCAAATTCGCCGGGATGTTGACAATACTATTTTTCTGAAAACCAAGTGCTGTACAAAGATCAGTCTTTAAAGTTTCAAAAGTTTGCTCAGTTGTACTGGTATCTCCTGATATATGCGTAGTAAAAGCACTACATGCCGCCTGTGAGATATAAAGGAAAAATGCTAAAATATAATGAGCTGCAAGAACAAGGATAAATCCACAAATTAGCTTAAAAATTGGCTTGAACATTTGTTCTGGAGTCTGAGAAGATGCTGGAGCCCAAACTCGAATGGTCGCATAATCATAACAAAAGCGAATTAACATTATAATCATGGCAACTGCCTGCAAAAATATGTACCAGGTTTCATGTACAACACCATCTGAAAAAGGGATGTTATCTGCATCAATGTAGCCGGATGGAATGTGGTCTGTACCTTCAAGAATTGCTAATGCATAAACAAATGTCTTATCTAAGAGTTCTGCTGGGGTAAAACCAGTGCCGTTGCTATCTCCCATGTCAAAAGCGTTGGCAAAGATGAAATCTTCATAGAACTTCTGAGCGGAAGATTTTTTATCATCAGGGATTGTTTCATTTTCGCCTGTTTCTTCCCCACTCCCATCACCCGGATCATTTGTGAAAAGGTCAGGATTTTCAGCCACACTCTTTCCGAAATTCTCGCATCCAGAGTTAGTGTGGATATATGTTCCTGCATTGCTGTCAAAGCTGAGCTCTTGTCCACAGACTTTGCAGTACCACTTCTGTGCTGCATATGATTGCATCTGTGGACCAATAAAAAATGGGATAAGTAAAAGCATCATCGAAAGAATGATACTGATTCCCCATCGTTTATATGTAGTTTTCATTTTTCTTTTATCTCCTCTCTCATAAAAAAGAAATAGGCGGGACGGCATGTGGTGCCTCCCGCCCTTGAATCTGTATCTTATCCCATAGCTGCTGTGATGATATTCAGAATGATAGTCTTACAGCCGAGAATGAATGCCGCCGCTACGCCACATCCGATAGCCGCAACCAGTCCATGCTGACCTTTTTCTTTCTGGCTTGGATCACCAGACTGCTGGCCGATGCTCATGTTGTAAATAGCCATGCCACCGGTCACTAATCCTACAATAACAATGATTGCGGCAAAAGTATTAAGTCCTTTTGTCGCCACAGTATTCATAGATTCCTGTACTAATCCTCCCAGATCTGAATCTGCTGCATAGCTTCTGATAGCCATCTGAGTGCCAATCACTGCTGCAGTCGGAGCAATTTTAGCTCCTTTTTCTTTAATAAATCTCATTGCTTTTTTTAACATAATGCTAATCTCCCTTCGATATATTTTTATTGTTTTTAAAAGATCCCTACATATACAGTAGGTGTAAAATGTTACTATATTTAGGCATTTTCCCCTATATCTCTTTAAAAACTTTCAAAAGTCTCTGAATCCTCATCAAAAATGTCTGTATCTGGGGTAGTATCATCTGGAAGGATGATTTCTTCCTCTGCCGTAAAGGTTTTCATAAATTCTTCTACTTCCTCATTGTCTTCTACTTCTCCAAATTCCTGGCGCCAGTTGAAAGCTTTGGGTGGCTCTGTGAAATTTCGTTTTGCCTCTTCTGAGGAATCTATGCCGCTAAAACTGATTGTTGCTGGTGCAGTATCTGTCTTTGATTCTTGAAGGCCATTACCCTTGGCGTACTTGGAATTGATAGCCTTGAATTCTTTACGACGAGCAAATTCAGTTTGTCTTTCCAGGTCTTGCTGTTTCTGAATTGCTTCTGATTTTTCTCTGCCCTCGATATAAGTGACAGATGTAGCTTTCTTATGCTTATAATCATAATTGCCGATTTTCTGGTAAATGTCATAATTCATGCATTCTTCGATTTTTGCATTTTTTAAGGCGCGAATTGGTTTTTGTCCGCCTATCATGATAATACACTCTTTATCTGGCAGTCTTTTTACTTCATCTGGTGTCATGAGCGGACGTTGGTTTGGCCCATAAGAGCGGGAAATCTGCTTTTCTCCATGACTATAACTGATGCTGGTATTTTCAGCCTGAATCGTCTTTGTTCCAAGGTTCTTAGAAATGAAATCCGCCGCAGAGGAATCTTTATCTGCGTGTCCATTTGACCCAAGAAATATGAGAATGGAACAGTTTGAAACGATAGTAGGGGTAATATCCTTATACATGGCTTCCAACTGAGAAGGGGCTTGAATGATAATTGAACAAAACATTCCAGCTGACCTGATAAGGGTAATCTGGACATCCAGGTCTGGAATTTTTCCAATATTAGCGAACTCATCCAGGATAAACCATACTTTATGTGGCAAAGTCTGACCCTGATCTTTGTAATCCAGGTTTGCTTTATTTTGCAGTAAAGTAAAAAGCTGTGTGTACATAAGAGCCGCTAAAAAGTTAAATGCCCTTGTAGTTGGTGGCGTACATATAAATAATGCTGTAGGCCTGTCTCCCACTTTATCCAACTCCATAGAATCGGTTTCCGTCATAGTTCGGATAGCGCTTTGATTAAAAATAGAGCAGATGGTTGAAGCCGTAGAAATAATAGAACCAAGTTCGCGCCCTTTTGCTGAAACAGATTTTCGCCAAACAACAGCCGAATGTTCAGGACCTTTTTCTTGCTCCAACTTATCCATAATTAAGTCATATTCTGATTTAAAGTCATCGTCATCTTCACTGCTATCCCACATATTTAACAACTTAAGAACGGTTGAAAAATTCGCCTCCTGGAACGGGAGTTCATAGTAAATATAGGAGCACACCGATTTGAGCAAGGCGACCGCATTAGCCACCCAGTGATCACTTTTATCTTTTTCTCCGCCCATGTTTGCAACCAGTCCATCGACCAAAACAGCAATATCATTCTCCGTATGTATATAAGCAAATGGATTGTAACAATCTGAATTGTACATTTCAAAAAGATTAAAAACCTTAACTACATATCCATGTGCCTCTAAAAAAGCTCCTGTTTCCTTTAATAAATCGCATTTAGGGTCAGTAATGACAAGCGATATTGCCCTTCCGGTCAGTGGATCTGTTGGAAGTGAATATATATTGGGGCGAACATATGAACGGGATTTACCTGTTCCAGTCGCACCGATAATCAGCTGATGCATCCACCCAAGGCCGTTAGATGGTAGATTCAACTTATTATATGTCTGAGAATTCAGCGTCAATGTAACCCCTTCTGCAAGCTGTATATTTGTCGCTCTTCCATGCCTACATTTTCCCATTATTTACCACCTCTCTTCTTACATTTTTTAAGGTAATCATCATGAAAATGCGCTGTTTCCCTCACATCTTCGCTATAATCAAAATCCGGTAAAATCCTTGCTTCCCGGAACTCTCTTAATTCCTGCCAACTCATAAAGTCATTACTGCCATGCTCTTCACCCTTCATGTCTGCATGAGGCGGTCGTGTATTAAATCGCCAAGCGAAATACAGCCCTATGCCGCACATATAAATAAATCCATATGCACTCGCATTAAAGCTTGTAACATCAAATGGATTTGATACAAAATAGTCATAAAGTTCTCCAAATCGGGATATATCCAAGGTTCCGACAGTATTCATCCACGCTGAAACGTGCGCTGCTATATACTGGCATCCCACCAAAACTAAAGCCCCAGTAAATACTTTTTCCTTCCAAGACAGAATCTTTTGCCCATAAGCATCATATCTCATAGCGAAATCACCTGATCTTTCTTTTGCATTTTTGCAAACCAAGTGATCGCATACTCTTCAATCGAATCCTCTAAATCATATCTATCCAATCCATACTTATTATGAAGATACCAAGGATCACATTTTTGCCCATCAATAATGCCTTCGTACCAGATATGGTGCGTGTACAGATTATAGCCAAAAGTAATAAGTACCCCCTGCAAATAAAACTGCCCCTTAATCCAGCCACCTACCCTATATGTCCTTAAACCTTTAATCCTATACTTCATAACTCATGTCCTCCTCTCTTTTTAGGCCTTTCTTCTTTTTTCTCTTTTTGATCAGACTGATACTTTTCCAGAATTGCTTCCAACTTTTCAATTTTATGCTCTACGGTGGCTTGTCCTCTGAGGCAAAGTGCATCTCTTAAATACATAAGATTTCCTTCATCTTGATGGCGCTTTAAGAAATTGATTAAATCTGTTTTTCCATAGATGGAACAGATAAAATTATCACCTGAATCCTGGTCGTGCTGTAAAACTACCATAGATAAAGCTTGTCTATGATCAGGAATTTGTGTTACGACTGCTACTCGAACAGAACCGTCTGGGGATGGGACTTTGATGATAGCAACAGGATCATCCAGAGCAGTTTTTATGGATTTCAGCGCATCCTGGTTGTAATGGTGAGCATTTCTATAGCGGTTTTTAAATTTCGCTACAACCTTGTCGTAAACAAAGCCTGAAATCTTAGCCGGTGAATCCGCTAAGCCCTGATCTACAAGGATTTTGGGAATTGTATCTTTGAAAATGTACATGCTATCAGGATTTAGCTGTTGATGTTCACTACGTTTTTTGATATCCTCAAAGTGACCGTCATAAGCAAAAAGCTTTCCTGATTCGTGGTCTATCTGTAGGTTAAAGTTAGGGTTCTGCTCTGCTTTTTCTACAACTGCACTAAGGAGAATCACTCTGTTTTCGACATCTCTAATAACGGATTTAAAAGGGAAAAGCTTGCCACTTTTCGCATTAACAAAACCGTTTTTTGTTTTTATCAGTGCTACTGGATGGTGTGTCCTATCTCTCTTTGGTAGCTTTTCAATATTGCAGTTTAAGCGTGATCCAATCGGGATCATGTTTAAAAGGTCTTTGATATCGCCTTTCAAAAGGCATGTTTTCTTGGTTTCTTCCATAATATAGCTCACCCCCTACATAAAATTTGGATTTTCCCAGTCTGCATCTGATGGGGACCATGGCTGAGGCTCTACTGAGCCTTGAGGCGCTTGGGCTGTATGTAAATCTGGCTGCTTTCTATTCTTCTCTTCTCCTACAAAATCTAAAGTAACCCGATTCATTGAAGCATCATATTTCATCTTTGCTTTCTTTTTCATACCCGACTTCAAAGTAACTTCCACTGGTCCGATTTCTTCACCCCGAAACATAGTGATAGCTTCATCTGCTGTCACATCATGTCCCCAAGTCTTTTTCCAGATCGTGACCTTGCATCCACCGTCACTATCTTTCCAGTTTTCACAGCCATATGCCTTTGCATTACTTAAAATTTGTCCTCCGCATTTAGGGCAATGGACATTTTTCAAAATCTCCATATATAAATCCTCACTTTCATGTTTTGATTAAATATTTTTGTTTCTTTTGACACTTAAAATATGGAAAATGGATTTGAAAATAAAATCGTTTTTGAATGATAGATAGGAAAAAAGATAAAAGAAATCCCCCGCCTATGATAGACGAGGGAAAAGTGTCTTAGATTTATGATTTTGTGAACGTGCCGTTCGTACTGTTATAAGTTCCTGTGTTCCAGGTTCCCTTTGAAGTCCATGGTAGTAAAGTAATATCACTCCTCATGTTCGTATATCCAAAAATCTGAGTGAATTTAGAACACTTAGTAATATCCCAATTCTCAATCTCCTGTCCGGTTGTAAGCCCCCAGTCACCCCCAAAGGTCATCACCATTGTGGTTACAGATGAGGTGTCCCATGCTGCTATAGGTGCAAGGCTTGTTAAACTTGCACAGTCTCGGAAAGTGTTTGCAAGAGTCGTTACTTTACTTGTATCCCATGTAGCAAGTACAGAGATATCCGTCAGTTTCTGTGCCAAATAGAATGTACTTTCCAGATTTGTCAGTTTACTGATGTTCAGGCCTTCAAGATCTGACAGTGTAGTGAGTGAAGAGCACTTTCTAAAAGCTGCGCACAGGCTGGTAACGGATTTAATCGCACTGCCAAAGCCAGGTATAAATGTTAGAGATGTGCAGTTATCAAAGATATAATCTAAGCTGCAGTCTGTAGGAATGTCTACCTTAGAAAAATCTGCAGTTGTAAGTGAGGTGCAGTTTTGGAACATCTTGCCCATGTTACTTAATAAAGGCAGGTTTGCTGTACCAAAATCGAAAGTTGCAAGTTTGCTATTTTCAGCGAACGTTTGATTCATGTTGGTAAGCTTCGGAGCATCTAAATCTCCAAAGGTAATGCTTGTAAGATATGAACTTCCACCAAATGCGCCAACCATAGTCTCTGCACTGGGTAGTTTTAATCCTTTCAAATCTATAGTCTCCATACCGGAATCCCAAAACCAGTTATCGCAATTTTTAAGTTTCGGTAAATTCCACTTAGACAGGCTTGTCATTATCTTGAGAGATTTCGTTTTGGCAAACATTCCATCAACATTTTCCACATTTTTCATGTTCCATACAGATAAATCTGGTGTCGCCTCTAAGGATGAGCAGTTACGGAACATGTTGAAAAATGAGATTGCCGTAGGTGTATCGATGTATCCAACAGTTATCAGGCTGGAGCAGCTATAGAACATTGCTCTAAAATCCGTTACTTTCGGAAGTCTCCATGTTGCAATCGCTGTAGCATCTTCCAGTGCAGTACAGTTGCTAAATATAGAGCTTTGATCGCCACTGCTAATGGATGTAACGCTGACTGTATTCCAGTTTTCAAGACCTGTCAAGTGTACAAGCGCTTTGCAACCATTAAATGTATTTGTTAAGCTTGTTACACTGCCTGTATTCCAACTACTCAGAGCAGTTAAACTTGCCAGTGCGGAGCAGTTGTAGAAGGCAGAATCCAAAGTTGTTGCTTTTGATATATCCCATGCTCTTAATGCATCAACATTTACTAAAGCTGTACAACCGCAAAATGTCTGATACAAAGTTGTTACATTACTTGTATCCCACTTTTCGACTCCTACTAAACTTTCAAGGCCAGAGCATCCGTAAAAAGTTTGATATAAAGATGTTACTTTACTGACGTTCCAATCCTCTATACCTGTAATACCCTTCAGACCTGTGCATCCGCAAAATGTCTGATATAGTGTTGTAACACTGCTAACATTCCATTTTTCAATGCCATGGAGGTTTTGTAATCCAGTACATCCATTAAATGTTGACTGCAAAGTCGTAACACTGGATACGTCCCAAGCTTCCAAACTGATAAGATTTTTTAAAGTCTTACAGCCTGTAAAAGCACCGTCCATATCAGTTACTTTTGATGTATCCCAATCTTTAAGCCCTGTAAGATCAGTGATATTACTGCATAGTCTGAATGTTTCGGTTAAAACAGTATTCTTAGAAGTATCCCAATCTTTTACTGCTTCAAAATCAGTGATAGACTGGCAATTGTTAAAAGCCCATTTTAAAGTAGTAACTTTATCTGCCTTAAATCCAATTAGTCCGCTGATATCGGAAAGGGCTGTCATACCTGCAACTAAGGAAAAGCTATCGGAATTAAGATAAACACTCGGTGCTTGTGACCGCCAATAGATTGTTTTTGTATCAGTATCCCACCATGCATAAGCTTTTTCTTCTGAATCGTCAACTGAAATAATGTTACTATCTGTCATGGCGGACAGATCTGGTGCCTCTGCAGCCTGTTTGATCGCTTTGATTTTGCTTTCAGTTTCAACTCTCCAAAGACGAGTTTGTCCAGATCCGGCCAATGCTCTAAGTTTATTGTTGAGATTATAACCACTGATTAAATCTGCTTCCAGATCACGCCATTTCGCATAAACTGTAACATCGGCGGTCATCATCTCAGTTTCATCAAATGCAAACTCTTGGGTAAGTTCTTCATCTTCGTACCAGCCGACAAACTTCTGTCCTATCTTCGTAGGTTCTTCGTAAGTACCATCGATTACAGCATTTTTCTTATCTTTTCTGCTCCACGCATAGGTTAAAGAGTTTGTTTCATCCCCATTTGCATAGTTTCCACCTTTTGCATTATAAATCACCGCATAAGGCATTACTGGTACTTGAAGATTGACCTGTACATCAAATGAGTCCGTAGCAACGATGCCACCGTCTTCATATGTCACAGTAATCAGTTTTCCTGGATTATCTCTACCGGTCACTTCATCAGCATCCAGTTCATGCTCTCCCATTTTAAGGACAACTTCGCTGCCATCATCGTAAAATGCTTTTACTATCAGGTCATCATCGGTAAATGTATAGGTATCATCTGTTTCGGATTCGATAGGATTCTGTCCGATATAATCAGCCTTAATGCCTGTCAGCTTCACACTTCCGTTAACAGCGTTCATAGCCGAAGTCACATGGCTGAATTTTTCATACTGCTTCATCCGATTTTCAAAAACAGCTGTTTCTTCTTTATCAGTAATACTTACTGTGGCAATGCCATCTTCTACAATACCAGAACTTACAGTTACGCTTTCGGAATCCAGGTTATATCTGGAAACTTTGAGTTCTTCCAGTTTGTATTCGCCAGTAGGAAGTCCCGCAAAAATAGTTTCTCCTTCGTTGGTATCATCAATAGTGATGCTTTGGATCCACTTATGATACTGCCCATTTGCATCATTTCCAGATAATTTAAATAGGAAAGTCGGTGTTCCAAAAGGCCTGTATTGTTCATTAATCTTCTTTGTCACCCTTAATGACCCCGATAAAATCGGATCATAACAGGTCAAATTCTGCACCACATTACAGTTTGTCTGTGATACCACGAAAGGAACGACATCTGTCATCAAGCCATATCCAGTTGGAGCCTTTACTTCCTTAAAATAGTAGCTGCCCCAATCCAATCCTTTCACTGTGATAGAACCATTTTCATCAGTTACAAAGTTTCCAACTGCACTATCTGAGCCAGATACGACATACACTCCTGTCTCATCTTTTTCTGCTTTAACCTTCTCTCCAGCTTTTGTATAAAGGTTGAATTCTGCATTTGCAAGTTTTATAGATTTTGTTTCGGCGTCGTATTTTATGAGGTTGATGGATCCCCGTGTTCTTCTGTCTACTCCTGATGTAATGATTGCAGCTGTGGAAGGAGCGTTGTTTTTAGAAACTAAGAAGTTTATATTTGTATTAGAGAGTTCATATCCTTCTGGAGCTTTTACTTCTTTAAAGAAATAAGTTCCCCATACTAAGTTTGTGATGACTGGAGTTTCACCATACTCTCCAGTGGTAAAAGTAGAAATGGTTCCGTTTTCATCTACTGCAAAGTTTTCATCTGTCTTTACCAGTGTTCCATCAGCCTTATATAGTGCATATACAGCTCCCGGCAGTAAAGTTTTGCCGTCTTCAGAGAATTTCCGAAGCTTTGTCGATCCTGGAAGTCTGTCATTGGTAGCTGTAACTTTTACGGTTTTATCTACGGTTGATGCGTCTAAAGTAAATGCGACTGCATCTGCTCCTTCCGAATTAGCTGGCATCTTGTAGCCCTTTGCCGGTTGAGTTTCTACGAATTTGTACTCTCCGAAAGTTAATCCATCAATATGGATTTCGCCCAGAGCATCTGTTTTTACTGCTTTTGTATGAGCAATCCAGTTATCAGCACCATCTTTTTTGTATAAATCGAAGTAAGCACCCATGATGCTGGATCCATCTTCTATATCTGTCTTTTTCAGAGTTACAGAAGTAGTTTTTTCTGCGTTTCCTGCCTCAATTTCTGCTGTGAGTGCGCTTCTGGAAATGGTAAATGCAATGTGGTCATTGGACTTGATATATCCTTCTGGCGCTTCTTTTTCTACGAAATAGTAAGAGCCCCATGGTAAGTTGCCCACAGTTAAAGCTCCATCTTCTCCAGTAGTAACCACAGTGTTTTCACCTACAGAAGAGAAATTACCCTCGTCATTGAAATAACACTGTTCTCCTGCTGATGTATAAAGTTCAAAAGTTGCGCCTGCCAGTGCTTTTGCATTAGTATTCGTGCTATCCTTCTTAGTAAGAGTCACACTTCCTGGCTTTCTAAGGTTCGGTATATCCAGAGTTGTATGCAGTCCATCAATAGTAAATTCTGTTACCTTCCTGTCTACTCCATCTACCCTTAAGACATCTGCTCCCTCTGATTTAATATAACCATCTGGTGCAGAAATTTCTTCATAGTAGTATGTTCCATATGGTACACCTGAAATAGAGATACTACCGATATTGTTGACCTTCTGCTGATCAACAATCACTTTTCCGTTACTATTATACACACTAAAAACTGCGCCATTTAAAGAAGATCCAGATGTATAATCTACCTTCCTTAAAGTCATCTTTCCTACGCTTGGAAGCAGCTTTACTTTCATATCTGCTGTAGAAAGCTCAACGCCTTCCTGTTCCAATTCAGCAGCAAGATTATAGGCATCATATGTGATTGTCGCACGGTTTACAGCATATTTTTGCTCCTTTTTCTCATCTTCTGTGGCTTGCATGTTGACGGTAAGGACTGCTGATTTACGCATGTCCATCATGCCGTCAGTCATCTTATCGGTGTTGACATGGACAGCAATGGCTTTGACAGTAGAAAGATCTGTTGGGACTTCGGTAGTCCATACGCTGTCTTCTATATTTGTGGAATCGGTTAATACGGTTGCATAGTAGACGGTTACGATACCACCAATAGCTTCTAACTTTGAGACATCCACCCCAGTGAAAGTACCTTGCCACTCTGAATCTATTTCGGATTCCAGATTATCAAAAAAAGTGATGTTTTTTGCGTAAGAGCTGCCAAGGCCAAGCTCTAATCGATAGCTATAAAGGGATTTCTGTTTTTCTGCTTCTGTTTCTTTGCTACTGTAAACTCTGGTAATAGCATCAGACACATAACCTGTGGAGTAAGCGGTCTTAACAGCTCCTGCCACATACTCTCGCCACTCTGAAGCTTTTTCTTCTACGCTGGTACGGGCGGTTGAAGTTGCAAACATTTCTATCGTATTGCCATCTTCATCAATATCGTCTGCATCTGCCTTGATGTTTCCTCTGAGATTGCTAACCTCTCCATCCTGAATGAAGAAATAAGTAGCTGCTGGATATGATTCTGCGTGTTCTTCTTTATCTGCATGAGAAAGTGTTACAGGATATTTTACTACTATTTTTACGTTTGAATGCTGATTAAGCGGATTTTCTGAGAGATCAAAATCAATCCGATAACCATGCATTCCATTTACTTCTACTTCCGTAACGGTTGCATTTTCTTCAGTTAAAGAAATGGCGTTTCCTTCCATATCCCAACCATATCCACTTATACTGATATCTGCATTTGCATCAATCTTTAAGGCTTTATCTACTATGGCAAAAATGGAAAGCTTAGAAACAGTTCTGGTAACATTGGATTCAATACGTCCGGTAAAAGTAACTGTTGTTTTATATCCAGTTTCTCTGGTTCCATCTAATGTATCGATGTCAGTTTTTGCAACCAGACTTGTATAAGGAGTTACTGGTCTGGATGTTCCAGAGTAATACTCTTCAGCCAGATAAACCGGAGCTGAGGCTCTTGCCATGGTCTCGCCATAAACTGCATCATCATACTTTTCCAGTTCATCTGCATAAATACCTATATACGGCATTTTTGTCGCATCGATATCATTCACCAGCTGACCATCTTCATTTTCGTAAAGCATTTTAAAGTACGAAAAGTTAATAATCTGTCCGTTTCTATTGATTCTTTCTTCTTCTGGCTTTTCTGCCTCTTTATTAGTATCCAGATGAATCTTGATTCCCATCTTTGGGTTGTATTCAAAAAGTCCATTAATGCCGACTACTCTTACAAATGCTGCTGTAGTGTTATCCGGTAAAGCACAATTTTTGCCGTTGTATGTGATTTTGTCGTATCTTTTTACTAAGGTGTAATCATCAGGATTTGTCTCTGGGTCTGCTGTTGCATAAACTTCCACTGGATACTTACTTTCGGGAAGGGATGCATATATGAAGCTATATTCATCTGTGGTAAGCTGTCGATATGAACCATCTTTCAGCTGGGCAATAAGGATATCATCACCAGCAATCAGATCCCAGGTACTGTCCTTGGTGATTTTAAATTCTTTATTGTCTGCTTCATCAGCAGAGAAAAGAGAAATCGCTTTATCTAACAAGGACTTTTTCTTTAGCATAGGAGATGATCCAACTTCGCTTTTGGTTGCAACCTCTGCAACTGCCTCATCTTCTTCTATTGTATCTTCTTCATTTATATAGGAAGAAACAGGATTTTCTCTGTCTTCAGTCTCTACCACTTCTGCGAAAGTTACCCCTTCTGTGCTCCCATCACCATCCAGATCTGTTTCTTCTTTTGTAAGGTCTGAGCCAGTCCAAACAGGAATTTTCTTCTCTCCTACTTCTTCTGTCGCGACATCTTCTACAACCTCATCTTCATCATATAAGGTCGCTTCAACTGCATTACTATCAGAGGCAACCTGTTCTTTTGTACCATCTTTCCAAACAAGATTTCCACTTGGTTCATGATAAACGGAACTGAACTTAGCTCCAATGCCAAAATCAATGGTTTTTCCAGAGAAAAGTTCAGAAGCCAGAAGTCTCTTGCGATTGACAGTATCGCTGTATGGGCTGTACTTATAAACACTTCTGTTATAGGTATAGTAACCGTCAGTGCCTTCCCATTCATAGCGACCCGGAGTGTATGTATAGGAATACTCCGCATATGGGATATCAGCTATAGCCTCGATATTATCTGCATCAGACAGTTTTTCTTTGACCCAGTCCTCATCATCTTGATACAGTCTATCCAGATGACCCGTTGCCTTAATGGTAGTGTCTTCTCCAGCTTCTACTCTCGGATTAAAAACGTCCTTACTCATGCCAAGCGTAAAAGTTCCTAAATTTCCAGAAACATCTCCTTTTCTCTCACTAAAAAGGTAAAAGCCGTCTTTTCCATCCAGCTGGACATCTTTTCCGTCTGTACTTTTTACGATAATGTCATCTGCAGTTATGCCATCCGGTAAATCTAAAGCGATATAGTACGCACTGGAAAGAACACCTCTTGCCTTATATTCAGTAGATGCGTAGGTGGAAACTTTAAACCAGCTATAATCTTTGTCATAACCTCTGAATTCCTTACTATCCAGATACTGCACATCCATCTTATAGCTTCCATCTTCCTGAGCTGTACCGATCTTTGCAACGTCAGGCTCGGAAGAAAAGTCAAAATGCAGTGGTGGCAGAACGATTTCTTCTCCATCCAGATTAAATCTCACAGATCTATCCTGGCTATATCCATTAACTGTTTCTCTGGACCCAAGTGTCCAAACCACCTCAAAACCGCCATTAATGGCCTGCGCGTCCATACTGTATTTATTGGTAAAAACGTATGTATCGCTTGCCTGGTCCCAAACACAGTTCCATTCAGACTTTGCACTATCGCTCGGCAAAGAAGAAGCTTTTTTCAAAGAAACTCGATTTGCTCCACCAAGCCCAGGCACCTTAAAGCAAATGCTTCCTGGATCATAGCTTTCTTTTCCAGCTGCCACCATATCATCAATCCTGTATGATACAGCTAACTTAAAGCTTCGATTTTCGTCAGCATCTGAATCCCAGCTATAAGAATCAGAATAGTTACCCCATGAAGAGCTCACAGTCCAACCATTCAACTGGTTACTGTAATCCTCTGCTGCAAATGCTGTTAATCCTGAAAAGTCCACACTGCCAAAGAGCATAGCTCCAGCCAGTAATCCAGCCATAATCCTCTTGCCTTTTTCTTTTAAATATCCCTTCACGCCAGTTGCTTCAATATCCGGGCGCTTTCTTGATTTTCTCATCCTCTTTTAGACCTCCTTTTTGTGTAAGGAAAATGATTTCTTTTGATTACATTTAAAATATGGAGAATGAATTTTAAAATAAAATCGGATTTGAGGTGAAAAAGGAAAAATGATGATATTTTATACAGAAATTTAATTCCAATGTGGGGGAGATTTTGATACAATAGGGATATAAATGTATGGGAGGGATTGTGTATGAAAAAGAAATATACCTTTATTGCTGCGGTTGCTGTTCTTTCTATTATTACTGCCATACCTGCATATGCCTCTGGCTGGAAATCAGATTCAAAAGGCTGGTGGTATGAATATGCCGATGGAACTTTTCCGAAAAGTACTTGGGCTCAGCTGAGTTCTGGCGGCAAAACTTCGTGGTACTGTTTTAATCCAGACGGGTATATGTACTCCAATGCAATTACTCCAGATGGTTACTTTATGTCGGACAGTGGAGAATGGACTGTTCTTGGAAAAGCATACATGGATATCCTCTCTTCCACTACAAAATTTACTCATCTTGTTTCTGTTGGAAGTCGATACAATGGAAATGAATCAAAACTCATTGATCACGGCTCATATTATGAAGTTACCAATATGGAATTTCAAACGAATAAGTTGTACGACCTAAATTTATCAAATGTGCATGAAAATGATATCATAACTTTGGACAACGAAAAGCTTCATATTCGTGATATAGACAAGACATATGAACATTATTCTTTGTGGGCCTCTCTTACAAATGGTGGAGAATACTACAGTGGTTATCTCACACTTGCTGAAGATGGGAAGCATTATTATCGCTGTACTGCCGAAGATGATTGCATTTATCAAGAAACCTTATACCACGGACCTGTCTATTTTTCAAAAAACTGCATCGTTAATGAACTCAGCTTGGAAACTAATGAACCTACCCATCTTCCTCTTTCGCTTAAGGATCACTTTAATAAAGACTTAAATGATTCACGCTATTCTTCAAAATATTATATTGACTGCACTTACGAGATGGATAAAAATGGCTTGATAACTCAGATGGATCAGATGTACCTTCCGTAATATATTATGATATCCTCATATAACCTATTATTCTTCCCTTAATTGTGGTAATATAAAGAAGTGTTTTGGGATGGAGTAGGTTTTATGGAGGGCTAAGGTTATGGAGCCAATTTATTTATCAATCCAACCGGCTGAAACCGGAAAACGTATCAAACAACTACTTCTTAAGCAAGGCTATTCAATCCGTGATATCCAGGGCGCTTTTGGATTTGAAAATCCACCAGCCATTTACAAATGGATTTCCAGAAAATCGTTACCAAGCTTAGACAACTTTATTATTCTTAGCAGAATCTTACATATCAGTATTGGAGATATCCTCGTCATTGACGGGGATATTTCTCGTTTATGGGAACTTTTAAACTTGCGGTTCAATGACATCTATCTCCATATAATATACAATCAGATCAGATGATGGCAAGGAGGGCGACAAATATGGAATATGTACATAAATGTATGTTAAATGATATTCTGCGAAAGAAACGGAAAAGTAAAACGCGCAAACCGGAATGTCCTGTATTTCTTACTTACGGACCGACTCACGGTTCTCCCGTTGAATGGATAAAACGTTGGAAGGAAGATATCATTTGCATCTGTCAGCGACTGCGTTACGGATACTGCTACCGTGATGTCTGGTCGATTGACTGGTGGTTTGTTACTGTTGTTCCGAACATGATCCACGATCTGCGTATCAACAGTCACGGGTATCCGGGATATTTTGCAGGAACCGATGAAGAAAATATACGTAAATGGAACAGTATCCTGAAGCGTATGGAATTTTTGTTCCGGGAGGCAAATGAAAAAACTTGCTGCCGGAAGAATCCGTATGAAGATGCACATGATCAGGCAAGGGAGTCTTTTACCCGGAAATACGGGATGTTCGGCGAAAAGTTGAAGACGAAAGAAGAAAAAGAACTGGAGAAAAGTAAAGGTTCCTGCCGCATGTACACCATGTCCGACGTGCCGGAATATAAGGAAATATCAGATCAGTGGCTGGCAGCTGAGAATGAACTGACAGCATACAGAGATCAGTGTATGAAAGAAGGAATGAAGCTCTTTACCAAATATTTCTGGAATTTGTGGGACTGAGATTATTTTTCTTTATATTAAAAAGAACATTATATGAGGTAGCTTATGAAAAATTTTATAAAACTTGATGATCTGTCCATTCTGTCTGTTCCCTATATGTACATCGATCACAGGGATTATCTGGCAGATGCACTTTTTGAACAGAATCGGATCCATATGCGTTTTAAAGAAGAATTTGCCCATAAAAACTCTTCCTACTGCATTATTTTCTGCAGAGTACGAAAAAGAGATACCGCAAAATTTGAAGCTGCTCTTGGTCAGCTGACCAACAAGATGCTTCTTTTAGGATATACAGATTATCCGGAAGCCTGCAATGAAATCATGACATTTTTAGAAAAAGAAAGAGGTGTTGCTTAATGAAGACCTATATTTCCATCGATAAACGGAGCAAAAAAGCCCGGAAAGAATATTACTCCAACCAAAGAAACATTTGGGGACAGGCAAATCCTGTAACCCGAACCATGCCAAGCGGTAAGGCCTATAATCGCCAAAAGAATAAGCAGGAATGTAAAAAGTACAGCCTTTACACTAATTAAATTATATCTTTTTCTATTGTATTCAAATAAATTTGCTTTTGGAATGCCATTTAAGAGATTAAAAACATCAAATATACGAAACCTTGTTTTCATGGTAAAATAAAAATAGTTAACTTTTATTTATTAGGAGAAATAATATGGATAAACTATTAGAATTGCTCAGTAAATACCGTTGTCATCTTAAACATGGATCACAAAATATGGCAGATTTTCTTGAATCAAATTTCCAGGCATACATAAAAGATGTAAAAGAATCTCTTAATGAGAAAGATAATCCTTTAGTCGGTATCGAAATGTGCTCTATGGTTAAGAATACCATTAATGAAATTGAAGAAAATGCTAATAAGCTTGTTGAAGTTCTTCGTTTATATGATAACGGAAAAATTGTAGCAGCATCAATAAAAGCTTTTGATGTATTTGACACTATGAAACCCCAGTTGATGCAACGATATTCTGATTTATATCAATTAGGTGATTATTATCGTATTCGTAAAATCGGCAGTATTCCATTTCCACTTGAACGTAAAGAGTTATTTCATATTCCTCACAGTAAAAATTATTTAGTTGGAACTGAGCGATACAGTATGCCCGGGTACCCTTGCTTATATTTATCATCTCAACCGGAGTTGGCATGGCACGAATGTGGTAAGCCTACACAATTTGCTATTGCAAAATTTCGTATTCCTCATGAAGAAGAAAACTGTCTCAAATTTATAGACTTTTCTGAAAAGTTGATGCCACTTAAGCATAGTTTCTTTACTTGGTTTCATAATGAGAAAAATAAATCAATCGTACAGAAATATTTACTTAAATATATTTATAGTTACCCATTAAGGGCAGCTTGCTCAGTAGTTGTTGAACATCATGGTGCAAAATTCATTGAGGAATATATCATTCCACAACTTTTGCTACAATGGGTACGCAATGATGAGGATTTTAATGGTATTCGTTATGAATCTTGTTCTGATTCAGATGAAGTTAAATGCTATGGTGGACATAATATTGTATTAATAACTAAACAGTTCGATGCTGATGGATATGACACCAAGCTACGCGATTGTATAAAAATTGGACTACCTCAAATATTTGATTTGAATACATTAAGATATGATGAACAGGTAGCTCGCCTCCTTAATATAAAGGATATTTCATCTAATCCATTCTTTTGGGGATTAGAAAGTATATCAAGTGATTTTAAACGAATATAGTTCTAACTTCTCCATAGCTTGAACAAAGGAGCACTTTGCTCCTTTGTAGCTATTCTTACATAAACTGCTATAAAAATAATAAATCTTTTATTTTCGATTCAAAAATTCTTCCCAGGCGTCTCTCCACTGGCTCTCTTCAAAAGGATTACCATCCTTATCATATGTCTGGACGCTCTCGGCATATACGTAAATCTGATACGGTTCTACTATCTCTGCGTTTTCAAAGTAAGTGCATACGCTATCAATCAGCTCATCCGTGGATTTTCCTGTTTCTACAATGCCAGTATAGTAAAAATACCCTCCCAGCTCCGAATCTTCATCTTCCGATATATATACCCATCCATTTTTTTCTGTATCAGCAGTATAAAAATCATCATAAGCTAAAAATCCAGCAGCCTCAATCGCTTCTTTTGCTTGCTCTACTGTAGTTTCATCTTCGATGCTCACTCTTCCAGGCTTGTCAATAGCAAAATATGATCTGCTGCCAGCCGCATAATCCGAAAAATCCACGAACACTCTCACAAAAGCTGATGTGGTCCCAATGTTTTTGATTTTCACCGATTTCTGATATGTATTCGCCCCAGCCTTTAATTCCTTCGGTGGCTTATACGTTTCGGCAATAGAAATTTCATTTGTGCCGATACTAATAAAATGACTACCTTTTCTCGTATGTGTTAGATATGCTAACGTCCCCATCGCTATACATCCAAATACTATTCCCAGAAAAATAGCCCCTCGAATAATATTATCAAACATTAGTTCTTTACTTCTCTTCTGTCTTTTCGTCATCGTCTTTTTTCTCCTCTTCTTTGCTCTTTTTTATGGCATAAGCTGCAACTCCAATAGCTCCGATAAGGGCAAGACCTGCTCCGTAAATAAAGTGGTCACCTGTATCCGGAACTTTTAAATCAAATGGTAGATCTGGAATTGGGGATGATTCTGTTGGAATGGTTGGCACTGGTTCTTTGGAGGGATTTTTTGTTGGGTTAATGCCTGGACCGTGGTCTTGATCTGATGTAGTGCTGTTGGAATGAGATCCCTTGCCGCCATTGCTGTTACTTCCAGATGACTTTACTTCTGCTGAAAAGGTCCATCTTACCTGCGCTTCTTTTAAAGCATCGTTGTTTTTGAGATCTGCTGGGAGAGATATGGTAAAAGTAAAGTCTGATGTATCACCTCTGGAGTATGTACCGAGAAGCTGCTTATCGATAGGATTGCTTAAAGGGCCGGAATAAATTGAATCACTTCCGTTTTTGATTTCCAGAGTTATCTTCTTGAGGATGTCATTATTATCTACTTGGTCAGCGGAAAAATATAAAGAAACTGGCTGGCTATAGTTGTTTCCAATCTTAATGGTCTCAGATAGTTTATCTCCCGGCATTAAATTCCCAAAATTGCTAAAGAAATCATCACCTATATGAATCAGACCTTCTGCCCTACCTTCAAAGCTGATGGAAAACTGCTGATTTCCTTTAGTTGATACGGGATGAACTGTATGACTGCATTGCTCAATTACTGTTCCAAACCATGGATCCTCAGAATTCCAATTTGGAGTAAAGTTAGCTTCCTGCACTGCATCGACTTGTGTATATAAATAAAAAGACTGATTGGACACTGCTTCTGTCCACTCTGGTGGAAAGCTGATTGTTTTTCCGAAGTCTACGCTTTCGCCAACTTCCAGAGGTTTTGTACAATAAAAATAATCCCCTATTTGCTTCCAGTCATCAGAAATGCCTCCAATCATGTCCAGACTTAGATTTAAAGCTTCATCTCCTCTCCACTCTGGCTTGATCCGTATCCATGCAGCATTGCCTTCGTTTGTAATCCGTGTGATTTTACTTATAGTTTGTCCTGGAAGAATCAACTTTTTATCTGCGTAAATCCTCTCTCTCCCATTTTTCCCTATCTCAAAATCCTGTAGATGAATCGATATGTCGCCTGTTTTGATAGTGGAGATAACATCTGTTTTATACTCGGTTGCAAAGGCAGTTACTGGCATAAATGTACCTAATATAAACGCCGCCCCGGCTACAGCTAATATTTTTCTTGCTTTCATTTTTATTCGCTCCCTTCTTGGGTTTTATTTTTGCTATATAGAATATGGAGAATTGATTTGGAAATAAATACCGGAATTTCAGAATTTTGAAGGGAAAGTTGTTTGAAATGAAGGGATGATACAGTATAATTGAAATATCAAGAATATAGGGGGGATGTATTTTATGACTTATCTGATTGCGAAAAAATTTGATCAGTCCGAATGTCTGGCTGTCAGAATGGAACCCGGAAAAGAACTGGCTAAATTGGTATCTGAGATGGGAAGGAAATATCTGGATAAAGGAATTCAGATTCTAACCCTTTCTAATCCTGAGACTTTCGGGGAATATAAGCCATATTTGTTTATTAAAACTTTAGATGAATTTATCGAAAAGGTGGATAATCTATGTCTTTGAAATACCCAACTATTCATTGTATAGCTGATATGACTAAGCTCACTATGAAAAAAGAACATACCGTATATGACGGTAATGGACATTCATTTACGCTCCCAATATATAAATGCCCTCTTTGCCTAAGAAGCTATACTGTATTAAATCAGTACAGAGATTTGACCCAATTAACACTTAATGGGAAAAAATATATAAATGTATCTCCTGAAGGTGATACGAAACGGGTATCTCAACGACTTAATAACCCTCATATAATTTCTCAAAATAGTAAATGCTATGTATGTTACCCTCAAACACCTCATGTATGCTCAAAATGTAATCATCCGTTAACAAAACGTATGTTTTTTATAGATAATAAGTGTTTACATGCATTAAATGCCCAATATTGCCCTAAATGCAATATTTATTATCTATCTTTTAGTGTATATAAAACAAACGCTTCCAAATGGATAGTTTTAAATCCAGAGGATTTAGACGCATATGCAAATATAAAAGCGAACAAAGAACAGCAATATCACTTACAGCAACTTCAAAGTAAACAGCTAAAACAAAACAAACAGAAATTTGAAACAGCTAAACAGGTCAAAAAGCAAAGCAAACAAAAAGCAACTAAGCAAATAGAAAAAATTTATCAGCACGATAACAGCATCCGCGTAAAAGACTTTGTAGTACGCAGAACTACTTTTAAATGTATGCACCATGATCACCATCTGCAAAATATCGATGCCAAAATTGACATCATTGACAAATTGGGAAATATTAAGCATGAGATCGTATCCGCCGGATACTGCCCTAACTGCAATATCTTCTTCCTCATGGAGAGTACTTATCAAAAACTAAAGCTAAAAGGGACCCTTGTATGTCGTATTAGTGACGAAAAGACCTACTTAAACGGAACGACTTCAGAAAATGGAATGCGACTGGCTCAAGAGTCCATCCTTATGCAGTATGGTTACAATGTCTCACAGCTTGAAGATCTCTCTTCTGCCAGAAGGAAAAAGATTTTAGCGGTTTTAGTAGACAATGATGTCCTCACAAAAAGCGAAATCATCAGCTATTTGGATTTTTTCATTAACCAAAGAAAACATCAAAGCCGCTTTGAAAAGGCTATTGAAAAATGGGAATCTGATAAGGAGTTTATAGAAGATTACAAAAATGGAAGCTATAAGCAATATGGCGTGAAAGGGATTTACAGAAAATATTAAAAAACACAGTAATGGCAGGGTCAATATTACGAGCCCTGCCATTACATTTTATGAAAAATAAGAGGAGATTAAACAAATTTATGGATTAAATAGTGATTAGATATGGATTACAGGTTCTGTCCAGCTAAGTCCTTAGCGCCGTTGGTTGCAGCATCCTGAGCGTCAATGTTGGTCTGGATATCGTCATCAGCCTGAGCGCCCTTACCTGCTGTGCCCTGGTTGATAAAGATATCGTAGATTTCACCAAGAGTAGCTGCATCCATATTATCAGTGATTTCAATAGCGCCTTCAGTGTTCAGGATGTTATCTTTCTGGATGGCGTAGGCCTCAATTTTGATATCCTGCACTGCCTCTGGTACCAGTTCATCCTCTAAGATGTTCATAACCTGTACCTTATCAAAGAGTGCTGTGGTAGACTCGTCTTTTGCGATTGCTTTCTTGTAGCCAAAAACATATGTTCTGGTATCGCTTGCATGATCAGTGCCCTCTTCTTTGTCCGCCAACTGCACCCAATCTTTGTCAAAATTGTTGGCGTGATCGGTGATCTTATCAGCTGCATCTTTGAAAAATACTAACTCATGGTTTGCCGGTGCGGACTTATCGCCATTATCGTCTACCTGTGTTACGTTTTTAACAGGCACGGACACTTTGAGGAAGGTGATAGCCTCATTAATGCCGCTATTTTGGACGAGGGGGTCCATTGCACACTCTCCGTTTGGCACCATGTTCTTGTTTTCTCCGGCCTTTGCCGCTGCGTCATATGCTGTTTCCACCAGATCAATCTTTACCTGGCCGCTTGTGAAAGTATTAACGTTGTTTTCGGCGTCCGTTAAGTAAGCCAGTGTTCCACCGGCTCCAGCTCCCAGCATAGCCAACGCCGCCAGCCCGATTACTGCCGCCTTTCTTTTGCTTACATTCTTCTTTTTCATTATAAAATGCTCCTTTCCTTTTCTTAGGATTTATTTTTTGAGGCATTAATTCTTTTGCTCTCTATTTACAGTAGGCGGAAAAATCTTTAGGATTTGGGTAGATTTGGGAGATTTTTTGAAAAAATTTTTATTTTTCTTTTTTAGTTGGGTTCAGGGAGGCAGAAAAGATATGTACGGGCGTTGTCAGTGTTGTAGGCACAGGTGATCAAAACAAGGACTTTATCTGCATCTTGGATATCAAGATTGTAGTTTTCTTGGAAGTAATTTTTGAGTTCTTGCTGAGTTTCTGATTGAATGCGAAGATAGGGATCGGCTTTCCTTGAAATACAAAGAACTGGGGTATAGTGATAGATTTGAGTGTCAGTGTAAATGCTGATGTCCTGATGATTTTTTAGAAATTTAGAATCCTGGAATTTGGCAATGTCACGGAACATTGTCCCATATTTATAGCCTGCCTTCATATGATGGCCATAAATCGAAATGATGCCTGGTCCATCTATAGCGCTGATGGTATCTAAAAAGATAGATCCAGAATAAAGTTTTTTGCCGTTTAAATCTCGATGAAGGTAAAATTCGTTATCTTCTTCATTTTGGAGGATTGAATAATCAATGACTGTCCCGGGAATTGTGATCCAGCCTTTGACATGCTGATTTTCGGTCATTAAGCTGATAAGGCCCGGGGGAATTTGCTCTTTTGAAAGTTCTTGAGATACTGGATTTTCTGTTGTTTCAGGGAGTTGAGAAGTGGACCAAACCGCTTTGGCTACATCAGCATAAGTGGTCTCTGCTTCCAGCCTACCAGCTGCTTCTCTTCCTATATATATGGAGATAGCCAGAGCAACTGCCCCGGCCAGTATTCCTATCGCTTTATATGCTTTCCTCTTCATACATTCTCACTCTCCTCTTCTGCTTTTTCTGAAGAAGCATCATCGTTCTCTTCGTCATCATCATCGAAGATTTTCTCAAGCACTGCCATTACGATGTTTGCTAAGATCAAAAATCCTCCGATAACTGCATTTTTCTTGGCATCCAACTTGCTGAGAATCTTGCCAATTTTGGGAATACAAAATTTATATTTACCAATTACATGTTCTGGATTAAGGGATGCCAGATCTTCAACCTCATTGTTATCCCCTTTTGTTGTAATTGTTCCGTCTTCACTGATTTTTACTGCTCTATGAGTGACTGTTGCCCCCTGACCATCCCCGGACTTAAAAGCTATGATATCTCCTTCATGAACATTCTTGTCTTTCGTATCGATAAATACGACCGATCCTGTTGGAATGCCGGGTTCCATTGAGCCGGAAAGAGTGATAAAAGGCATAATCCCGAAAAGTTTTGGGACTGAAATTGCTGATGCTGCAATAATAACTATAAAAGTCAGTGCCAGCACAAATCTTGATAAAATCTTCATTTTTCAAAACCTCCTCTTTATTTTATAAAAATTAGAACATCTTTTATTAGGGTAAATCCTGTGATACAAAGAATAACACTTAAACAAATACGATTGATACAGCTGGTTACTTTGGGGCTGATGCGTTTTCCGAAAAGTTCTGGAATCATCATAATAATCTGTCCTCCATCTAAGGCCGGAATCGGAAGCAGATTACCGACAGCCAAGATGAAATTGGATGCGTAAAAAAGATTAAACGATCCGATTAACGCTGCTTTTATTCCTGTTGCTCCGGCAAAAGCTGTGGTAGCTGCTGCTGACATATCGGAAAGATTAGAATGACTTGTCTGCATCCCGGCAAAAAGTGATGGAACAATACCAATTACCAGAAACTGCAGATTTCCAAAAAACTTCTGGATTAGAGCAGGAACGGAAAAACTGTCTCTCAACCCATATACAGCTATCAATGCTATAACCGCCAGAATCAAATTTACTCCCGGTCCTGCTGCAAAAATACAAATCCTTTTCCAAACTGGTAATGCCATCAATGCATCTTCTTCGACTTCATTCGCTCCACCCAAAGGCATCAACTTTACTTTCCAATCCGTTCCCGATATCTGTTTATGTAAAACTACTGGACCAAACCCAATCGAAAATCCATCTACAGAAATTCCGCACAGCCTTGCCATACCATAATGCCCCAGCTCGTGAAGTACCAAAGCCAGGGCTAACAGACATATATAAATAAGTAAGCACATTTTTTTATCCCACCTCACCATCCTCTTCTATCGCCTCTGCCTGAACTGCTTCGATCACTTCTCTCTTCTTTCCGCCTTCTAAAATCTCTTCATCTTCTGCATCAAGAGCAATCGCAAACTTTTTACTAAGAGTTTTTACTTTAGAAACTGTAGCCTTTCTATAGTCCACAAGAATTTTAACTGCTTCCTCAGACATAAACCGATCCACAACTGCTTTACTCTTCCCTGCTTCTACTGTCAGCTTTACTGTATCGCCCATATCATCTTTCCCATCCAGAAATCCGTTCACAGACTTTAAAGATTTAAGAGAATTTACGATTGTATCCAGAGCCTGCTCCTGTTCTGAGGTTTTCATTATTTTTGCCATTTTCTTTCGCTTCCTTTCTGCCCTCGTCACCTCCGGGGCGGGTTATAAATTTTTTATGTAATCTAAAAGTAAAATCTTATGCTGCTACAGTCATCCATGCAGCTGCTATTCCATATCTTTCATAAAAGCTCTGACAGAACTTCTCAGCCATCTCAATCTCTCTTTCATCAAAAACCTTATAAAAATCTGGTAATCGGCATGAATTATCTACAATCAGCTTTGCGTCTTCATCATCTGACTCAGGAACTTGATGGTAAAAATCGTAGCTGCTGTCATAAAATCCCATGTCATCTTCGCTTCGATATAAATGCCATTCTTCTTCAAAAAACTTCATAAGCGCTGGCTCTTCCAAAACCTGTTCGTCACTTTCAAAAACGATTGGTAATCCATCCAAGTCACATACGACTTTGTCGTCTAATCTTCTCTTTAATAAAAATCTTTTTTCTCTCATAAAAATGCCTCATCTTTCTCTGACTTCTTCAGTCAGGAATCTATCTTTTTGCTTACACTCATAATATGGAGAATCAAAAAACTACCAAAACTCTGGAACAAAAATTCTTTTCAAAAATAATATGGAAAATGGATTAGAAAATAAAATCAAAATCAGGGAGTATAATAAGGAAATAAAAAGAAATTTTTATTGGGAGTGTATTTACTATATATAAGGAAGAAAAACTCCGGCTCTGGCTAAGATTAGTAGCCAAAGCCTTCGATGCCAAGCGCATTACCAAATGCCACCAGTGGCTGCATCATCTCAAGCTCTTCCTTTGTGTAAACTCTGTTTGGATTTCTGCCGTAATTTCCATATTTTAATTTATAGATGTCCTGCTCCAGCTCATCAGAGCTGTATCCCATTTTTGCCCAAACTGGATTCATGCAGCTTGCAATTTCTACACCAAGATTATCAATACTTCCAAGGATTTCTCCAAAGCTCTGTCCTTCTCTTAAGCCTTCTCCAATCCTCTTGCAGCCTTCAATCAGAGTATCGTTGATATCAGCGATCGCAGTAAAGCTAAGTTTTACATCTTCTTCATCTTCGCCAGTCTCATCGGCAAACTGCTTAACAGTGCTATCATCCAATAAGTAAACACGGGCATCTTCATCTTCAAAAACCAGCTGTTCATCAGATCCTTTTAATCCAAACAGATACTCTCTGGCGGTCTTGGTAATGCTCTTTTCGATGCCGTTCATCTTATCAACATCAGCTTGAGTTACGCTGGTGCAGTTAGCCAGAGTTGGAGCTAAAGCACATGTAGTTGTAAGCATACCTGCTGCAATACTGAGTAAAATTTTTTCCTTTAACATAAAATCTCCTCTCTGTCCTCGTAACCTCCGGGACGGGCACTTCATATATCAAATTATCTGTAAAATCAAAATCACATTAAAAACTTGGAAAATCGGGAAGAACTTTGTCCCTTACTGAAACTCAAGAACTTTCTGCTTTGAAAAATGTCCACGCAAGTAAGCAACCGGAGCTGTATCTCGTTCGCTCACCTGCCAGGTTCATCTTCTGTACTGTACTAAATCTTTTATCTTTATCTATTAATAGTATGGAGAACAGTTTTAAAAATAAAATCGATTTTAGGGGTTTTTAGAGGATTTTGAGAAGATTTTTTAATATTTTTTTCTAAAAAAATTCCTCCGGCAGAAAAGATGTGGCTGTCGGAGGGAATGGATATGGGTTCATTTAATTCATCGTGCTCTGGATTGAGATTTAGGATTATCTTTTGTCCAGGGCGGTGTGATACTGACATCTGGAACTGGCGTAAAAGCTGGATTTCTATTGAAACGCTCATATAGCTCTTCGTTAATAATGTGATTTACCTTTTGCTTAACCAATTCATACGGCGGTTTGTCTCGCCCATCTAAGTAATGACTGAAGATTTCCGATCTTATATCGGCCTTTAATGATTTTCCATTTATGAGATCATGGCTGTAATCGTCCGGAATTTTAAGTATGTTTTTGTGATCTCTGTAGACGGCATATCTGGAAATATACGGATTTACCTTATACCGATCACTTAGCTCATCAAAAGTGATGCAGTCATGCTCCATTGCCTCGATGATTATTTTTGCATGTAAGGCATCCGTAAAACGATTAAGCTCACCTTGTCGTTTATACTTCCGGGGATGCTTTTGTACCTGAATATCGCTTTGTGGATCTACTTCTAAGATGAGGCCATTTATACGATTTTGGTCAAGTTCTCCTAAGCTGCAATGTTTTTTTGTGATTGCATAACTTATAGGCTGCGTAAAGTACTTAGCATCTGTATCTCTGATTAAATTGCCACCGTATCCACCACCCACAAGGGCTGCACAGAGACAGCTAAAGTTTCTATACTCTCGTGGGATTTCGCTGTACTGTGATCCATCTCTTAAAAGAGCTGCCACTGACAGCCATACGCCCTGACCAGATAAATACTCTTTTGGGATTTCTGAAAGTCTAATGGTTTGAGCTTTAATCTGGTCCATGTAATATTGATAATCTTTATCTTGTTCGCTCATGGGATTGCTCCTTTCTTTTCGCTTGCCAAAGTTTGTCTTGTTTCGTTACTTCCAGTCCTTGCACGATACGCTGAGCTTTTTCGTAGACAGGATTTGGAACTGGTGAAGGATTAAAACTATATGGAACACCTTTTTCCTCATCCCAGTAATCAAAATTCCAAGTGCTTGGTAATCCGTTTTGTAAAGCAGTTTCGCACATAGCTTTCGTCCAACTATCTTTCGGGATATATGCTAAAGCCTCCGCATTCATGGCTACTGCTATAGTACACATATGAATGTTCCTGTATTGTTTTGGAACCATTATGATGGATAAAGGATTTTTGCTAATTGCTTGTATCCAGAAATTCTTTGGTTTGGCCCAGACGCTTTGATCCAGCTTAAGAGGGCTATATTCATCTTTGGTTATTGCTTCAAGCATAAAAGTCTCGTCTGCTTTGTACTTACCTGGAATGTGGTCTAAAACTTCATAGCCTGCATTGCCAATAGCTGTAAGACATCTCTCTGGTGTTTTATATTGGTTTGGGATAAATCCTAAACAATCTCCGTCTCTTTGGACTGCATCGTCACATAAATCTTCTGTTATCTGCTCCTGTGGAAAGTATTTAAGAGCGTATGGGGTTCTTTCATATGCTTCCATACAAAGTTCTGGGGTTCTTTCTGCTTCTGGAATGTAGCTTAATGCAAAAGCCGGTGAGAGTTTGATTAGAGCTTCGTAGATTTGGTGTTTGTACTGATCCTTAATGTCTGAGACGCTGTATTGATGATCGATTAGGATTGCTCTGGCTGCCTGCTCTAACTGCTCAGTTGTAAATGATTGTTCTGTCATGTGATTATCCTCCTTCTGATATGTCTATAGTATGGATGTTCATTTTGAAAATAAAATCTGATTTAGGAAGATATGAATGTGTCGTTGCCAGCTGATAATATTTCTCTGAGCTGCTTTCTTTCCGAGCAGAAGGTATGCGATGTATATTGGAAGCTGATGATGCCGCTTGCATATGTTATCTCTTAACTGCTACTGATTCTCTACCATAAAGCAAATCTTACAGCCACAAGACCTCTATCGTATGTATAATGGTCAAACTCGTATTTATTATTAATGTAATTAGTCATATTAGATATATAATCAATATTAATATATCCCTCCGTACTATTGGGATCCACTTTCTTGATAAAGGAGGTCTTATCTATTATGAATAAGCAAACAGCATTTGGAGTACATGAGTCTATACTGAATCGTTTTTACAATGTCGGTGGTTTCAATAAGCCTGAACGTGTCGGATATCTAATGAAAATGATACGTAATCTTAAACCATCTTCTATGATGGAATGGATGTACTGGTATTTCGAGCATATCCATGATTTTTCTTATTTGTATAATCTGGCAATTCAATTCTGGCAAACAATTCCTGATACTTATGGAATTGAATTCAAAGAAGCATTAGCCTATGTAGGCGATGTTATGTTTCAGAGGACATTTTCCGGATATATCAAAGAAGCAAATGCTTTACAGATTTTACGTAAAGCCATCAATCCTACAATAGAAGAGTCTCCTGCTGATTGGGATAATCTCTACTTCATTGATTTCTTTTACTACGATAAAACAGGACATTTAGTTGGTATCCAACTTAAACCTGAATCTTTCCTACATGGTCATTGTAACCAGTATGTAACCATCGATAATAAAATACAACGGTTCTGCAAGGACTATAACGCTAAAGCTTTCATTCTCTACTACCGTCAAAATTGTAATTCCAGAACAGTGGATAACTTTTTCCTTAATCCAGAAACAATAAATCTGATTAAGCAAACCGCAGCTTAACTTCTTATGGAGTAGATGTAAATCCAAGCGCATCTGCTCTTTTCTTTTGTATATAAGCCGTATCTAATCCCATCCTAACCTCACCAATTACTCCTCCAATCCAGTATTATGCATGAAATACAAATGTAGATTTTCTATATGGAAAACTCTATCGTATCTAAGATCAGTTCTTCTGTATTCTAAAAGAGAGACAGATTGATGGCTGGTTGAATGTCCGCCAACGCCAATACACTAATAAAATTCATTCTTATATATCTGCCGGTAGGCGCTTCTGAATGGCAAGAGACACACTATGGCCTTATGCCGATTCATTTAAAACAGAGAAAGACTACTCTGCTTTCCCCCAATTCCATAATTCACTACTAAACTTTGATCTTAAACTACATACAATGTGTTGAAACCAACTATGAACTCTGGAAGAAATAACTTTTATGTTCTACGTTCCAAAACATCTACTCATATATAAATACCATATATTGATTAACCCAAGAATTCTGATCTTCATATTCGGTATTCAATCTAATTTCTATATTCTGGCAAAGAACAGCTTAAACCCCATTCCTATACCAACCTCTGATTAATACAATCATTTTAAAAATTTATGTTCCTATAAACGTAATACTTTTCTTACCGAATTCCTACTTAGTACCTGTATTCTTATAATAAAAATCTTTTTTATTAAAGATTTTATTATATATTTTACTCAAACGCAAAAATGCCGGAAAATGGCAGAAATAAGCCATTTGTGGGGGAAATCGGGTTTCCAAAAGGTCGAGTTCACATTTCCAGCAAGTCCAGTTAGATTTCCATTTCGTCGAGTTCGTAGTTTCTGTTTTATAAATGCCCTCACTATGTTACAACAGCTTATTTTGACATAAATAAAGACCGGAAGCATTTACGCCTTCGGCTTATAAATTTGTTATTTTTTCTTTTTCATCGGTGTGATACGTGTAGCTTTTCGCGCAAAATGCAAAATATTTTCGCGTCATTTGCAAAAACCTATTTTAAAAACAGAAAAAGGACGTTTTAAAGGGCTGTAAAATACCCTCTAAAACGTCCTTTTCCTACTGCTTTTTCTTCGGCTTTCGGTTTCCATGCTCTTCAACAATCAGATCTTTTCCCGTGATTTTGTGCTGATTCGGTACATATTCAATTAGATCTGAAATATCGCACTCTAATACTTCACAAATCTTGTCAACGTGATCCAGGTTTATACGGGTTACGAATTCGTGATACCATTCGTTGATTGTACTTGGCCGGATTCCAGTGGCTTCTGCAAGATCTTTCTGCGTCCACCTTTTTTCTCCAAGAAGCCGTGATAAATGAATTTTAATCATGATATCCATGCCCCTTTGCTGGTTATTCTAGCACGAGGGCACTCTTTAAAAGTCATTTTGTTATATTATAACGAAATACGTTATTTTTCGTAATTCCTGATTATCAGTTCCTTGAATTCCGAAGTCTTCGTCTTACCCGCCAGGCTGTTATTCCGGCTTATTTCTTCGATATTGTAACCCTTATACAGTTCTCTGACGTAAGCATCATCATTATAAGATAAAATAAAACGGCCTTTGATACTGCTTAAAACGGCTTTTAAACGCTCATGATCCGCTTCAGTGAAGCTTCCCTCATAATATTTTTCCGTCCCATGATAAGGCGGATCAAGATAAAAGAGTGCCCCTGGTCTATCATAAACCCGAATCAGGTTTTCAAAGTCCTTGTTCTCGATTACAACACTCTGAAGCCTCTTTTGAATGAGGGGAAGGTACTCGATAGCATTAGCAAGGTTCTTTTTATTCGTTCCGAAGGTTCTGCGATCTGAACCAAAGCTCACCTTTATAATATGAAAGAACCGCGCCGCTCTCTGGATATCCGTAAGTCCCTGACTGTCAAGCTGGCTCTTGCTGTCAAAGAACTGTTCCCGCGATATAGTCAGCCATTCCAGCTCTCTCTGCAGTTCTCCGCAATGATACTTGATGCACCGATATAAGTTTATCAAGTTGCTGTCGCGGTCGTTGAATACCTCCAGTTCTTTTCCCTGCTCTTTTTCAAAAAGAACCCATCCAGCTCCACCAAAAACCTCCACATACCGTGTAAAGCCTTCTTCTGGAAACCTTTTTACAATCTCTTTTCTCAGTAATTTCTTTCCACCGATCCATGCAATAAAACTATTCATTATGTCCTCCTGATTTCAATTTTAAGGGGCATGAAATCAGGATGCTCCGGGAGCTCGTACTCCCAGAGCCTTCATTTATCTAACGTTTTAAATACGCACTGCTACAGAAGCCCGTGTAAGCTACTCCCTTCACAGTAGTCTTTACATAATACCATGGCTTTCCGTTGTACAGGCTGTAATATCCATAACAGGAGACCGCTGCTCCCTTCGGAATTGTAACCAGAATATCTTTTGTTGTACCGGCTCCCGCTCTCAAATTCAGATCTGCCGTGGTTTTATAGGTTCCACTGATAGATACATCCTTTTTCTGAGCCGCTTCAACTTTTTTATTCTGGCTGCTCTTGGAGCCATTGTCCAGAACAACCACAGTGTGGCCTTTCGTCTTTGTGACCAGGATATCTCCTCGTAACAAATAGTCTGAAGCTTTGCAATACTCATCTTTTTCCAGGATATCAAACTGGCCAGTCTGCCTCAGTGCTGCCACCTCATTCGCTGTGCTGAAACTATTCACATGAATTCCAGCATAAAGCACACAGCAACGTACCAATTCAGAGCAGTCTGTTTCCACGGCTGTATTTACCTTGGAAAGATCGTAATCATATGGCTTCGCTGCAGCCGTTGCCGTTCCTCTGTGGCCCTGGCAATAACCGATATTGTCATTCTGGCAGGCAGCTTCCATGTTTTTAGCGATTGCCTCCCGGACTGCAGGTGCCTTCGCCCTAATAACGATCCAGCCCTTTGAATGCAGATACCAGAGCTGCGTTGACACCTCTCTGCCGGTCTGATCGCCCGCCTTGCCACCATTTACTCCACCATTTTCATTGCTTCTTGCGCTTCCAACTCTTACTCCCATGTTGACTACACCTCCACATCATCCGTTGCTTCAATCACAATTCCTGCATTTTCCTGAATCTTCATCTGTTTTACTGCGGCTTCAATCAGGATCTCTATCTGCGTGTCCGAAAGTGCGATGTTCTTCTCCTGAAGAAGCTCTTTTAAAAACTGCGTAACGATGGCTTTTTTCTCTTTTCCATCAGTGGCTTTCATGGTCTGCTGGGCCATTAAAACCGCTTTATACGCCCACTGAGCCACCAGGTTCAACTTCTCGGAATCAGCCTTGCTTTTTACCCAGGGAAGTACATATCTGGTTAATACCAGCACCGCCACCATCACCAAAATCTTTAAACCTTCAAAGCAAATATCACTCATTCTCCGTTTCCTCCATGCTTTCTTTTTTGTCTGTCTCCCTATCCTCCAGTTCATACTGTCTGGAAAGGTGTCTGTCTTTCGTTGTTTTGATCCAGCCCATTACTCCGCATTCTCCGCCACATACACTAAACACGCAGGTACATAAGGTATCCGGAATTCCTCCTGTTCTTATGTAAATAGCAATCATCACAATCACAAAAACAAGTAAAAATATCGCCAGGATTACGAGGATCACATCCATGGTTTTCCACTTCTCTTTTTGCATGATCTTCCTCCAATTAAAAAGGCACATCGGAAATATCCGATGCACCTGTTTTTACCTTATTATTTCTCTGTGAGCTTCATCCATATAGGGAAGTTCTCGGCAGCCGTATTCAGCTACGTTCATTTCCTGATCGATAGAATCCAGCTTCTCCCGATAATAATTCTTTACTTCTTCAGAAACCTGGTTCATATGTTCCAGATCTGTCACCAGCTCCCGGAGGAGATCTGCCTGCTTGGTTGTCACATCGCAAAGCGCGTCTATAATATGAAGCAGAGTCATGTTTCTTCTCCCTTCCTATCATTCCTGTTTTTCCGCTTCAATAGCCGCTTTCACCTTTTCCCGGAAGGCCGCCGGTACGCTGTCAAGGGTTCTGATTCCAGCTTTAACTAAGGTCACATAAAGTTCTAACATATTACACGCCTCCATTCTCTTTTTCATACAGATCTGCAATGGCCTGCATGATGACTAACTGATTTTTTTCTGTCTCAATAAGTTTCTCATAGATATCTGCCTGAGCGGCCATGGAAGTCAGCATATTTTTATTGCTGTTTTCCTGCTCCAGGGCTGCAAAATATTCTTCTTTTGTAAGAATCCTGTACTCACATGAATAACCCTTATCAGCTTCTCCGTTCCCGTCTTTTCTTTCATACGGAGTGATATTGCGTCTCTGAATGTAAGTACCTTTTCCAAGCTCCTGAAGGGTTTCAGGCTGCTCTCTGCAGAGTTCCTTTTTCCATTCCTGCATGACGATTTACCTCCCTTGTCATCTTTGAAATAATCCGTTTGATTTTACGGACGTTTACCAATTCCTTAATATGTATCAAATACCAGTCATACGTTTCTGAATGTGTGATCCACCCCAGCAACGATACAAAGCCACGGCAAAGCCCCAGCGGAAACCGCTGGCCGTTTTCTTCCTTTTTGTGCAATTTTCGGGCTATGCGCTCTACATGAAGTAAAATGTGCTTTCGGATCAGCACTTTTGAGCGGTAAAACAGCCAACCCATGGCCGACACGCAGCGCCCCGTTTTCTTCCCATTTTTCTTGGTATATTCAAATCGGAACACCTGCCAGTCATTCTTCATGCGTAATCTCATCTTTCCAAGCGCCTGCCGAATATAAAGCAATGCCTGGTGCAGCTTCTTTTTGTTGTCATCAGCCAGCGTATAATTATCCATATACCGGACATGATGTGCGATTTTCAGCTTACATTTAATGTCATAATCCAGTTCCTGGAGCATGAAATTTGCAAGCCATTGAGAAAGGTAGAAACCTAAAGGCATTTCTTTAGGAAAATATGTCATGCAGACATCAATCAGATGCAGAAAAAAGCTGTCTTTAACTCTACGCTCCAATTTTTTCCGAACAATTTTATACTGAATATGGCTATAAAAATGCCGGATATCTGCCTGTGCAAAGTTCCTGATCCCCTTTCCGCTTTCGATCCAACGTCTGATAGCTCGCTGCCCCTTCAGGGAACCCCTTCCAGGAAACGATGAAAAGCTCATCGGATAGCTGCTTCCCGCTATGATCGGTTCCAGGATCATTACTATTACATGCTGAATCCAGAGCTCCACCATAGTCGGTACATAAACAACCCTTGTCTTTCCAAACTCTTTAATAATTACCGGGTTATGCTTTACTGGCTTAAATCGCTTTTGAGGATCAGTCTGCCATCCATCCGGCTTTGTATTCAGGATAATTTCCTGGATTTTCTTAACCCAGGTATCCAGATTTTCCTCTGCCATTTGAAAGTCTTTTCTCTTTGTTTTCCCTTTTCTCATACGTTTAAAAGCCTTTTTAATCACATCTTCCCGGCAGGCCAGCCGATACAGGTATCTATAACTTTTCTTTTTCTTCCAGGGAATCCCGGTCACCTTTTCAATATCGTATTTCAATATACGCATGATCTTCTATCTCCTCGCCGCTTTCGGACATTTCCTGCTACTTGCAGCTCCTGACCGGAACTATTTCCACTCACCAAAACCCATAAGGGCGGATATAACGATGTTTCAATCGTCTGCGGTGTAGGATTACCGGGAACATTTTGGTTGTCGTTCTAAAATTGATAGAAAAAGGACGCGCCGTAGTTCCACCAGGCGTTAGCAGCCACATTGTTCAGTGTGCGGGCCCAGAGGCCGTCATTAAGACCGTCATTGCAATTGCCGAACCGTAGCGAAACCGCCGGAAAGGGTGTTCCGGTAACCCCTAAAATTCGTTTATTCCCTGCAAGGGCATCGGGGGAAATCCCCCGAACCCCCTATTTTCTTTATGGGGGAAGACCCCCATACCCCCTAACAGCAGCTCACGCTGCTGCAGGTGCTGGAAGAAGTAAGGACGCGCCGCAGCCCCACCAGGCGTGAGCAGCCACAGCGCTCAGAGTGCGGGCCCAGAGGCCGTCAGCAAGACCGCCATAGCAATGGCCGAACCGAAGCGAAACCGCCGGGATTGTGGCGTTTACCCAAGTATGATCACAATAGCCAGTTGCGGAAGTTCCCTCAATTTCCTCTGACGGAATTGCTCCAAAACCTTTGACTACATGCATGGTCGCATTGTAATGGTTTGCTGTCACGTTGCAGCCAGTATCCAGATACCCGTCTCCACTCAGATTGTAGGTATAGTCTGTAGATACCTTAATTCTTCCATTGACTGCGACCATATATGGATCACGCTGCCAAAGCATATAACTGCCCAGAACAGCGCTATGAAAAATCTTATTGAAAGACTTATTATCATCTGATCCATAAAACTGGCCGCCTCCAACTACCTTGTTGATCTGAGTTCCATAATGCTGGGCTTTATCCTCTACATAGCTGGAGCACATTCCGCTTCCAAAAGAACTTTGTGAATCTGTGCTTCGCGTAAGCATTACACAAATATCTGCTAACGTATTTGTAAGCGGGCCGCCGAAGAATAACCCGTTTGCACTCGTTTTCAAAATCGCTGTGTTCTGCTCTGTAGTGCCTATTGCGGTTCCTGATGAATTATCCGAAGAGCTTCCTGAAGCAGTCAGGCAGCTCCACTGGCCTGCAATACTTCTCATCCTTCCATTTCCATCAATAGAGCCATAGAACATAGGAATGAGCATGTAGTCCCTAACTTTTCCTTTGACATTAAAGCCAACAGGCTGGAAATCCGGATCAACCTGCCGCTCGCAGAAGTACACATAACGATCTGAACCGACCTTATATTCCTTTTTGTAGATCTTCTTAATGACCGCCATGGCATTTCCTGCAAAATTTGCATTTGATACATCTGAAGCTGTTCCGTCTGCTTTCTTCGTATAATCATCCGGATTCAGATAATATTTGATTTCTCCATCCCATCCGCACATAACCGGCACATTCGCTTTTAACCAGCTCCAATCCGCCCAGGAGCCATAATCCATGGCATGAGTAGCCATATTCATGGACATAGGCTTAAAATCCTTGTTAGCACCCAAGTATTCTACACGGGTAGCTGGGTTCAGATCTGATGCTTCGTGAATAACCATTCCATAGATTGGTGCGTCAGTAGGGATCAGGTTCCGGATCAGCTTCTCTGTCTGCTCCTTCACTTCCAAAAGGGTTTCCTGCTCCGCAATAAAAACCTTATTTTCCGTCATTTTTTCCCTCATTTCCAGCATAATATAACACGATGCGTCATATTTTTGCTTATTTTGTTATTTTATAACGTATCCCGTTATCATATAACGCAATCCGTTATTCTCCAGTATCATCAGCTTCTTCCGAAGGAAGCTGGACATAGTAAAGATGACCATTTTCCATTCCCAGGCGGATCTTCGCTCCGTTTTTGTCATCCTCATAAATCTTGGCATCCACCTGCAGTGCCTTGTCATTTTCAAGCAGCTGCTGATAGCGTTCATTGAACCTGTCTGCATGTCCAGGTGTGGATGTCGTAAGAGCCTCCATCTGGAGGTTTAATGTTGGATTGTCCTTAATCGGTAAGTTAGCCATTGTGTTCCTCCCTTAAAATGTATCCTTAATCCAGAAGGTCATCGCAAGATCCGCATCCTTGCCTTTAGCCGAAAACCGCTTAATATTAACGATATCACCATTGGCATCATACAAGCCGATCTCACTGATCTCTTTGCCCGCCAGCTCCTCTTCGGTCAGCGTACATTCATACTTGCATTCCGTATCGCTGACCATTGTATAGCTGTCATACTTCTTTCTGAGAAGTTCATTTCCGAGGGTGCTGTCTGTTTCCGAAAGAGGAATAATGTTCCCGCTTTCATCCACACCACCATCACCGAAAACAAAACCTACGATTTTCGGGAGCTGGATTTCTCCGGCCCTGGCTCTAACCATATTTTTTCTTGCTGTCACTGTGATGATCTGATTCTGTGTCATGTCAATTCCTCCTCACGCCTCTCAGCGTCCAATATTCTCTTTCCGTTCAAATTTTGGCTGCCATCCAGGAACCATAAATCCTTATCCAGCCGAACATGATAGTCATTTTCCTCTTTATTTTCTATCTTTCCAAAGTCAAAGTGTTGTCCGTACTCATGTGGGTGTCTCAGAATTTCCAGAAGAACAGAACCATCTAATTTCCATGCACCGTTTAACGTTGGAACTTGCCAGAACTGGGATTCAAAGCCCATGGATACCATGCCGACAGTATTCTCCTCTTGGCAGATTGCTGTCATAAATCTGGCTGCCTCCGTGAAATCCTCATGAAGTTCTATTTCTCCAATTTCATAGGTTAAGCCGTATTCATCTGCCTTACGGACTGCATCAAGATTGTATGTACCGTCCAGCAACCAAGCTCCATTCAATGTCCGAACCGGCCAAAACTGTGCTTCATAACCCAGCGCCATTCCTGTCACGGTATATTTTTCCGGGCTAATATAGCCACTCTCTATCAGTAAAATCACACGATATCTTAAATGTGCTGGCAGCCATTTGTCCAAAAATGCCCGGATGTCTTTCATATCAACACCCACAATTTTGCTTACATCAAGCGTTATCATTGCCAGGAGCTTGTCCGCGTCTGTCTCTACTGTGGTATCAGCTCCTGTTCGGGCATCCAGTTTTTCCTTCAGCCAAGCCTCATTGACCAGCTCCTCATGGAGCAGCGCCGCCGCCCCATACATTTCATCAATAATTCTTTCTATCTCGATCAGGATTATATCTTCCACATTCAGAAGATCTTCCATTTGTCTCATCTTTCGCACTCTGGCCGGAAGCATCTGTTCACTATTCAGTGACACTGATAATCACTCCCTTCAGAGAAAAGAACTTGTTGTAATCTGCCGTGATAGAATCCTTTTTTCCATTTATTGTTAAGTCCACCACCTCGGAGACACCATTCACCGCGCTGATGATATTGCTGACCTTAAAGAAGTTCAAAGAGATCACTCCGCTCTGGAAAGCAATTTCCAGGAAATGTGCCTGAACATCTGCCTGAATCTGGCTTTTAACCGTTTCCTCCGTGTATCCGGCTGTTTTGTGAATCTCGCATACAATGGTTACATCAATACTCTCTGCTGCAGATACCACCGGGTTAGCCCCCACAGGCCGTTTCGTATTGATATACTCCTGCACAATCTGGATTTCTTCTTCCGTAGGTGCCTGGGCCGTTGTGGAAACAATGGCGATATATACGTTTCCAGTTCCATCCCTTGGACTAGAAACTTTTGCATTTCCTGCCACTCTTTTGCCCTGGGCATCGGTTGCTTCCTTGGCCCATTTCACATAATGTTTTTCATTTCCACTGGTTCCCATGTCACTTCCTTGGGCAGCCAGTTCATCCTGCAGGGGAGCAATGAGCATCGCATTAAACCGGGCCAGTTCTTCAGATACCGCCTGCAGGTTATCCATTGTAAAGCTTCCCTCTATCCTGGAATCTTCATTTTTCAGGCTTCCTTTCATCCTGGCCAGAATTCCATCTGCCGTAAAATCCATTTATACATTCACCACTTCCATTCGGATCGGTACCGTTTCTTTCCCGTAAATGCTGGTACAGTCAAATGTTACTTTCATTCCCCAGCTACTGGTCTCAAAATTAAAATTTTCCAGTTTCTTGATATACGGATTTACCATCAACGCTTCGGTAATATAGCGCTTCATTTCTGACTTTACTATTTCTCCGTTCATGGAATGTCCAATGAGCTGATCCTCATATTCTTCTCCGAAGGCCGGAGAATAGGCTACGTGTCGGAACCGGGCTGTTGTAAGTGCCTTAAATATCCAGATCCGGAGTGCAGCATTTCCTTCCACCAGATAAGTGCAGCCATTTTCATCCAGAAGCAGTTCATTTTTCGCATAATCATACGCATATTCTTTCAGTAATGGTAAATCAGTTACTTTTTTCGTATCTGTTACCCCAGACGCATCAATAAATGGAAAAATGCTCATCCTGCCACCGCCCTTCCAGCTATATAAAAGCCGCTACCTGTCATGACAACCACCACCGTATCACCTTTCTTGATTACATATTTTTCATGGAATTCTTTCAAAAATTCATATGCTGCAGCCGGTTCAAACGGTGTTTCAAAGGGCTTTAAAATCTCATCACCACCATCCGATGCCGCTACCGTCAATGCTGGGTTGATGTAAATGCCAGCAGATACTGTCTGCCCCTGCAGTTGAATAGACAAAGGCTTCACGCTGATCACATCAGCCAGGAATGTTCCATCTACGCTTGCCTGAACCCCGCCACCGGAGTTTATATCCGCAGCTCCGCCACCGGATATACGTTCTTCAATTGCGTGAACCATTCGCACGATGTTATGATCTGTCATGTCAGTCCCTCCTACTTACTTTTCTTGTTGTTCGTGTCCTTCTCGATTTCCTCCTCATCCATCAGATTTTCAAAAGCCAGGGTAAGATCCATTTGCGCTTTTCCATTGGTAAAGGTATGAGTATCGCTTTCTATGTAAAACTGTCCATACAGTCCAGAAACTTCATCCTGGACAATAATGGAATAGCCAGAGACCGCCCTGAAATCATTCGGTACTCCAGATACAGATCCAGAATTTTCTACGGAAACCAGCGCTTTTTGTGCTTCTGCAGAAATATCTTCTTTATCGCTCTGTTTCATAACTTTCTGAACCAGGCCATATTTTTGAATGGACTCCGCATCCTCTATCACCTTGATCTGGTTTCCTTTGCTGTTCGTGATAATGACACGGTTTACCAGATTCTGCAGAGTGCTTTTATACTCTGTATCAATTAGGTTGTAGTCTCCAGTCATCACAGCTCCACACAACGTCCCCTTTTCAATCACGCAAAGCCGATTGATATTTTTAATCAGAGGAATGTATTTTGTACCATTCTTCCTGGCCGCTACTGTATAGGCCATCATGATTGCCTTATATGCCTTTTTCCCAAAACACGGTGATTTCACTACAACTCCATTGGTCGGAGCCAGTTCTCCGCAGGGAATATCCAGCTTCTGGCAAATCTGCGTGACAATACTTTCTGGTGTCCCAGAAAAGACCATATTCACATCAGACTGGTTCACGTAAAACAAAAGATCATATGCCAGATAACTTACCGTTTTAGAGCTGCCTTTCTTATCCGCATCAAATATGATCCCGCCGAAAACATTGTTTTCTGCATCATCCTGCATGATTATTTCATCCCCGATGTCAATGGATACATCCGGGAACAGTGTATCTTTTTTGTTCTGGGCAATAGTGAAATTGATTTTTCTTGACACCTGGGAAGTATCTCCAGACCAAGTGATTTTTTCAATTAGCTGGCTGATATCCTTTCCTCCTGTCAGTAATTTCATTCCTTCCACCGCCTTTATGCCGGAATTGAAAGCACAGTGCCCGGATAAATCCAGTGCCCGTTCCCGGAACTACTTTTTCCATGGCTCTTGGCTGCCGCTTCAATCGTTCCGCTATTTGCACCATATATCTTCGTATACTGTGCCCCATTCCCATAATATTTCTTTGCAATTCCCCACAAAGTATCTCCGCTAACCACCGTATGGCTTCCACCTGCGCTGGTATTGGGCCGATCTGTAAGGCCATTGTCTCTGACTTTTGGCATTATATTTACCGTTGGGACGTTCAAAGTAACGTACTCTGAAAAAGACATGGTATAATAAATATCCTCGTCCCCTTCATTTACAGAATAATTCAGTTCATCTATCAGCATTGCCAGATTGATATCCATGTCCGTTACAATAACGCGAACTACCTTTTTCGATGTTTTCCACTCATCCAGCATGGTGATGTAACCTTTCGGTGTATCTTCGGCTAAGTCACTGAACGGAGAATTCTCTGACGGGAAAAAGCTGGAAAACTTTGTGCGCTTCAGCCCACGGTCTCCTGCCAGATTGACTTCTCCCATTTCCAACAAAGTTATCGTCTGATTTAACTGTTTTGACGTAAATTCCACCGTTTTAGGGTTAATCGGGAGCTCGATGACTTCGCTCCGATTATCCACGCTTAGTTCAATGATCCTCTCTTTCATAAGCTCCCTCCTATCCCATATTTACAATTACTTCTACAAATTTCTTTGCTACTTTATCAGCCATCTCATCAATATCATCCTCTGACCGGACATTGATGGTATCTGCAAGTTTGGCAATCTGGACTGTGATGCTTCCGAGGAATCCTCTTGCGCCACCGGACGAAGTGCTGCCCGGTACCTCCATGCCGCCCCTGCTTTCCCTGATCCGGTCGATCAGAGCCGAAAGATGCTGGTCAATATTTGTTAAAATGCCGATAACAGAGGACATTCCTCCGCCGTTTCCGGAGGATGCTGCCATGCTTCCCTGCACTACGCCACCGAATGCATTGCTGGTCAGAGACACACTTTCCTTGTTTGGAAGTATCCTGGAACCTCTCGGCAGATTTACAAGTTCTGGTCCTTCCTCACCTACCCAAGTAAGTCCACCACGCCAGTTGTTGTCTCCAGCCGCATTCTTTCCAACGTTTCCTGATCTGCTGCCTCCAGAGCCTGCAATCTTGGCTCCTGTGCTGCTGATCCAGTCCGCCACCTTACCGATAGCTGAGCCGATTCCTTCCACGATAGGCTGAACCACGCTCCAGACGCTCTCCAAGATACTCTGAATTCCTGGGAATACGCGCTGTACCACGCTGAAGACAAGCTCGAATACACTAATGCACAAATCCATAATAGGTGAGATCACGCTCCAGGCTGTGGTCAATACAGAACCGATTGCCGGGCCAGCTACTGCGATAACTTCCTGGATGAAGCCCATCCGCTCTCCGATGAAGCCGATCACAGAACTTACTTTCTCACCAATGCCATCGAATATTGTACTGAAAACAGGGGCAAGCGCCACAACAGCCACACCGATAGCCGACACCAGCCCTGCGATAACCGGCGATGCCTGAGAGATCAGGCCACTGATACCAGAAACCACACTTGAAATCACCGGGAGTATTACTGGAAGCATAGTTGAAACAGTGTTCACAATGCTTCCAATTGCTGGGGCACTGGCTACTGCAGCCTGACCAAGGGAATTTGTTATGCTCTTTCCGAAAGATACAAGTTCCGGTATAGCCGCTGAAAACTTGGAACCCAGGTTTCCGATACCATCAAACGCCTGGTTGACTGCGCCGCTCATAGAAGATGGCAGTGCGCTCACAATTCCGTCTTTCAGGCCCTTGACGATTTCTCCACCAGATTCTTTAATCTTCGGAGCAGCCGCCTTTATACCTGTTTTCACAGCTCCAGGAAGCGCTTTTACGACTCGTCCAACCATCGGAACCGCATTCTTGAACAGGAACGTGCTGGCCGTCTCCACTACAGAGCCCATAGCGCCTTCTACATCACCGCCACTCGCCATAAAGCCAAGCAGATTTTTAACTGCGGACTTCATGGCTCCGAAAGATCCGCTGAATGTGGTCGATGCTTCTCTCGCTGTGGTTCCTGTAACATCCAGTTTTTCCTGGATCACATGGATCGCGTTATACACATCCGCCAGATTATCCAGGTTATACTTAACTCCAGAAATTTTCCCAGCATCCTTTAACAGACGCTCCATTTCCGACTTCGTACCACCGTAACCAAGTTTCAGGTTATCCAGCATGGTGTAGTTCTGCTTGGCAAAGCCCTGATAAGCGTTCTGGATAGAACCTATGTCGGTACCGAATTTATTCGCGTTATCTGCCATATCTACCATGGCCTGATCCGCCACTGTGGCCGCTTTTGCCGTATCACCCTTTAAACTGTTCAGCAGCGAAGCTGAAAAGCTGGTGACCTGCTCCATATAATCATTTGCTGATAATCCCGCTGTTTCAAAGGCTTTGTCCGCATTCGCTTTGACTGTATCCGCATCATCCTTGAATAAGGTCTCGACACCGCCACGGCTCTGCTCCAGCTTCGCACCTTCGCTTACCGATGCTCCCACCACTGCAGTAGTGGCCGTGGCCGCTGCGATTGCAACCGGTATAACAACCTTGGTTCCCAGTTCTTTCATTTTTCCGCTGATAGCAGAAATTTCTTTGCCGGTAGCATCCTTGATCTTCACTACCGGCTCGGCAACCTTTTTCCCAAGATCTTTTACACGGCTTTCTACCGCTTTAACTTTCGTTGTGGCCATGTCCTTTACAGCCATGGCCGTCACTACTTTTTTCCGGAGCGGTTCCATTTTGGACTTCAAGCTATTCAGTGCCTTGGTTGCCGGAGTTGCATCCAGTTTTGCCTGGTACTTTTCCTTCCAGGTTTTCTCCATCTCCTCACGGGTTTTCTTAACATCCTCCCGGAAAGAAGTTTGTTCTTTCTTTATGATCCGGAGAGTTGCCGTGACATTATCCTTAATGCTAATACTTCCTATCACACTCATTTGTCACTTGCACCCCCGTTCCCTTCAAAAGCAAACAGCTTTCTTCTTTCCTCTATGGCCGTCTCCATGGAAGCAAAATAAAAGAGCCTTTCCTCCAGGCTCAGATTCAGGATATATTCAGGTGTGATTCCCTTCTGCAGATAAAAGTGCAGGAAATAGGTTTCTCCGTCTCGGCTTATGAGTTTTTTAATTCTTCAACCACAGTGACCTTCTTATTTCCGAGTACACTGGAAAGCTTCATGATCTCTGTAGCGATTTCTGTTATCTCGCTCATTTCAAAGATATTCACCACTTCCGGATATGTCTGGATCAGTCCCTGATTCATCATCTCCTGTGCGACTTCTTTTAAGTTCGGTTCCACAACGGCCAGATAAATCGTATATTTATCTGCCGCATTCGGATCGTTCTCATCTTCGATTTCCGTACACTCTACGATTTCAGGATAATCCAGGTTGCGGATTTTAATATTTTCATCCAAGCTCGGAATATGTAATGTGCGGTATTTTCTGACCTTTTTCTCCTGAAAGCGCTTGATCGCCTTGTTAGTAAAACTCTTAAATACCTCGCTCTTATCTTTATCCATGACTGTTTCCTCCTCTTATGCTGCAATCTGATCCAGGTTCTGCAGATCAGACGGTGTGAAGCCGATGCTGGTTTCTTCCTCGACAATTCCGCCTTTTTCCCAGTTGACCACCGGAAGTTCAGTGTGCCATACATTGTTAGCTGACCAGCGCTCTGTCTGTCCATTCACGGCATCCGGATCTTTCAGTTTTGCAATAATCTGGCAGCGCACATCCTTGCCCTTCTTCCAGCTTTCCAGGATCGCTTTTGCCCTGGTATAAACCTTTTTTACGGTATAGGAGCCTTCTCCCTTTAATCCGGTAATCTTAGAGTCCACATCAATGCCGATCTGGACATCTTCACGGTTGGCCGTTACCTTTAACTCGATCTTAGAAAATTCAAAGATTTTCTCGCCATCGATCCAAAGCTCTCCCCAGGTACCGGAAAGAGTTTTGTTGCCTCTGATACTCTCTGCCATTGTCATTCCCTCCTTACATGTTTACTGTCATTTTCAGATCTTCCATGGCATCCACAAATTTCACGTTGCTGGTCACAAAGACCTTGCTTCCCGTATTTGCTTCGGCCACCGCCGTATCATCCATTTCTGATGTGTCAGTGCCCCGTCCTTCCAGGTAATTCCTCTGGGCATCTACATCTACAGATACGGTATTGTCATAACTGCGATCCAGGACATCCCCAAGAAGCTCCTTATGGTAAGAGCTGATGGCTGCCACAAACATCTGCTTGTTGTCATAGTCATTGATGACTTTGCCCACATAATACTTTTCAAATGTATCCCGGATATCATCCATGTAGAGATCCATGCCCTCCACGATCTTGATCTTCCGAAAATCTTCCGTTTTAGTGGCAGTAAAGGAAGTCAGGCTGTTCACACCGCGCCCAATCTTATACTGGCTGCCATCAAAGGTAAGGATCAGTTCGCCTGCATCGATCCGCTCATTCGGATCATCCGGCACTTCTGCCGAAGAAACATCGTTCAAAACATAAAAGGTACTGCTTCTGGAAAGAGACAGTCCAGCAAGGATTCCTGCGATCCGCGCACAGTATTCCGCTGCAGTATGCTTTTTCCCGGTAACAGATGAGGTAATGTTCTCTGTGGTAAAGTTGATAATTCCCTCATGATCTCCCGCATAATGGGGAAGAACTACCTTGAAGGTCTTCTTTTCATCATTGCGGTACTGCTTGATCCAGGCTCCGATCATCGTAGTATCTGCCGCCTTAATTCCAGGGATGCACAGATAATTCCATTTTAAGTCCTTTAACTTCTTCAGAACCGCATTGTAGCTTTCTACATTGGTGGCCACTCTCATGGCGATCACTTTTGAAGGCGCTCCTTCATAGATCAGCTTCAGATAATTGTAGTTATCCTCCGTCCACTGAGTGAAATCCACATCATCCACTTTGTTGTAAACATTCTGTTCTTCACCTTCCGTGTCATCTTTCAAGATAACCGCCACAATTCCTCTGGCACTGCGCTCAATAGCACTAACGCCTTTTGACTGGAAGATAAAGTTAAAATTTGGTAATCCCAGACTCATGTTTACTCACTCTCCTTTTTCAGTGATACTCCCAGCTCCTCCATCCGGTCATTTGTAACCTTCTGTTCTTCGGAGTGCCGGAAATTGATAGTAAAAATGTAGTGGAGAACGTGATCCACTACATTGATGTCCGCATTCCCGATGGTGATCTTCCTATCGCCAAACGAAAGCACCGGACGAATGGCTGCGTCAATTTCAGCAGCTTTAATGAGATAAGTATTATTGCTTTCACCCTTCTCATGGTAGGTAACATCCACCATGACGCTCATGTCCGTGTAAATCCCATCCACAGTTACAGGACTCCCTGGCTTCAAATCCACAAAATACCAGGTTTTAGGCTGTTCCACTCCATGGGCCGGGTCTGTACTTTTGATCTCTTCAAAAAAGACATCTGTATCCGGATCTATCTTCTTTAAGACACGGATCAGCGCGTCTTTTATCTGCAATACTGGATTTTCCATCATTTCTCCTTAAACCAAATCATGCGTATTTAAAAAATCAGCCAACCAGGCCCGCAAGTAATCTGGAAGCTTCCGATCCATTTCCTGCAGAGACACCTCCAACATATGAGCGCCTTTTTTAAAGCCGCCACCCTTCATGCGATGCCCATACTCCACAGGCTCCGCATATTCCACATTGTTGTAAACCTCAATATAGTAGGTGTCTCCCCGCTTTTCGATAGCTCCCAAGTTCCAAGCATCCCGTAAACGTCCGGTCTGAACCGGAGTCAGTTCTTTTGCTTTTCCAAGCGCCTGCTCCGCAATGTCAATGACCATTTGCTTAAATTCTTCCGGGTATTGCCGGTCTATGATCTGGGCCAGGTTCTTTTCCCACTCGTTCAATCCGTCAAAGGTATATTCGGTACTCATCAGACCACCGGATCATCCAGACGAACTGGAACATTATTGTGGGATGGCTGCCGTTCAGCAGCTCCAGCCAGAGCTTCTATAGCCTTTCCAAGTCGTGAAATCACCAGAAAATCATTTTCCAGGATGTCGATCTCCGGCCTTACAAAAAGGCTGTAGGAAGTATCTGCAGATGCCGTGGAGCTGCTCTGGGCCAATGCTCCGCCGCTGTGAGAAGATAGCGCACATGGAACATCCTGATACACCATCTTCCCTTCCGCGCCGCTTTTAAAAACGCTTTCACCAGATGGTAAAGTATCTTTAAAAGGCCGGTAAACGGTCACTGTATCCCAGTAGGTCTCTGCCAGAATATCAGCTTCCTGCATGGTTATCCTTTGGCAAGCGCATTTTCTTATAATGGTTTAAGGATGTCTCATAATTCTTCATGAAGTCCACCGTGGCGCTCCGGGAAGCGCTTGGATCGCGGTAAGAAATCGTTGTGTCTCCACGGGTAACGGATGATGTTTCTTTTCCTGTGGAGACCAGCAGATCTGCCTTTAACATATCCTCGGCAATCTGGGCTGCAGTTCCTTCCAGGCGTTCCGGAAGATCTTCTCTGCAGCAGTAAATCAGGATCTTATCTACCGCCCGGCGCACATATCTCCTTGCAGCGCTTTCTTCCGTTTCTGCCATTTTCATGTTATCCATGACTTCGGCTACAATCCTGTTTTCCTGTTCACTTGCCATGCAGTCCCTCCTACTTTTTCTTTGCTGCCTGACTTTTCTCAGCAGCTTCCTGATTCTGTTTCAGCGCCACATCGAGCTGATCTTTCGTGCCGTCCAGTTCCTGTTTCAAAGTGGCATTCTCTTTCAGGGCCACCTCAAGCTGGTCTTTCGCACCATCCAGTTCCTGTTTCAGCGCAGCGTTCTGGCTTCTTGCCGCCGCCAGTTCCTCCTTCAGTTCCTTTTCCGCTGCAGATGCTTCGTTTTCCGGAGCCGCTTTCTTTGCGGCCCCTTCTCTGACAAATCCCTGGCTTTCCAATGCCAGTGCTACAACTTCAGACTCTGTCTGTTTTACTACATTATCGCGTCTTAAAGTAATCATCCCGCATCTCCTCCTATGACAATTCTTCCTTTACGTTGACAAAGCAAGTCGCAACCTGCTCATCCGGAATCCAGATATCATGGTACTTGCGGTAATCCATCGCATAAGCTCTAGCCTTCTGGTTTGTCTCCGGATCAAAGATTCTCATCTTATCCGTCTTTGATACTGCAATAGGAGCCTTTCTCGGCGTGATAATCCAGTTGACATTCTTGCTGGATGCTGTTGCTGCAAATCCTCCATCTTCCTGCCCGCTGGTTTTTCCGTCTTTGAACAGATACTCAGTCTTCATTCTTTCAGAACCGACCGGAATCAGCGGATGCTGCCCATCCAGGCTCTTGACCTTAAAGCTCACATCTCCCTGCTTAAAATCTGTTACATCCAGTTTCTTGGACAGCTTATCACTCATGGACAGGATCGCTGCCACCATACGGCTGATGGTAATTACCAGTGGAGTGTTGTCTCCCACCTTTTCCTGAACCGTAGCAATGTCATAGTAAAGTCTCTGTAAAATGGTATCCTCTGCCGGTACATATCCGCCAGATGCTTTTTTCGCCTTGATGCAGGCCGCCGCAATCGTGCTGTAACGATAAGCATCAATCTCCGGGATCACTTTGGTTCTCTGGAATTCTCCCATTACAGTAGCCGCGGTCAGCACGAAGTTGGTCTCATCCACTGCATTCTCATCAAAGCTGAAGGAGCGTCCTCTGTCCTGAGTCATTGTTTTAGTCTGATACTTGAAGTTTACTCCACCGGCTACAAAACCGTTCTGGCGGTCATAATCAGCCAAACCGTCCATAGAAAGCTCCGGGATCTTGACCTCTGATCCACCATTATATTTCACCAGATTGGAATTGACTTCCATCCAGCCGGAAGTAGCCTGTTCTACTGCGGCCTTATCCAGTTCACTCTGAATGACCGCTGCTGTCTGAATTGTATTTACGCTCATGTCTCATATCCTCCTTATAATCCTCTGATGTTTCTTGCGATCTGATCTCTTAACATATTTTCTGCGCTTGCTGCATTGCCAAGGCCCGCCGGAGTCTTTCCACGAAGTCTGGATTCCACCGCCGTCTGAAGGCTTCCCTTGAAGGTTTCTATTAATTTTGACAGGCTCTTTTCCATAGCCTCTTCACTGGTATAATCCAGCAGTTCAGCCAGGCCAACCGGGTAACCATCCTTTTCCAGGGATGCCGTTGCCTTTTTCTGCAGATCACTCTTTAAGAGCTTCGCCTGCAGATCTGCGATCTGATCATCTTTCTTTTTCTGTTCCTCAGCAGCCTTTTCCTCCGGGCTTAACTTAGCCTGTCTCTTTGCTTCTTCTGCCTGAGCTTCCCAGTCCTGCTTTGCTTTTTCAATGGCTGCATCCATATCCGCCTGGCTAAAGGATTTCTCCTCCGTTTTACCTGCAGGCGGCTCTGCTCCTTTTTCAGCAGCCTTTTCTTCTGCTCCGGTTTCCTTTTTCTCCTGCTTAGTACCGAAAAGGCCGTCAAGAAAGTCCTTAAAAGCAGACGCTTTCTCCTGATTTCCGTTTTCTGCACCTGCGGCCTGTCCCGCCGCTCCCGTAGATGTTTCTGCCGATGTAGTTGCTACGGCTTCAGTTGTCTGAGTGCTGGTGGTCATTTCTCCATCCATTTTCATGTCCTCCTTGAATTTTTGTATAACAAAAACACCCTCTAACGCTGGTTAAAAGGTGTTTAAGCTCCATTTAAACGTAATTTTTTGTAATTTAATAGGCACCCCTTCGGGTGCCCATCATGCTTTCTTTTTCTGCAGATCTCTGCAAAAATCCTCTTTGTAGTTGTTTGTTCCCAGAGCCGATTGCCTTATAACCTCTCTTGGTATCCCATCTGGATATATATCACATTTTGCATAGCCATGATATCTGGTACATGAGTTACAGGCGCTGTCAAATGCCTTTGGTGCTTCCCACCACCGTCTATCAGAATATGGTTTCTTTTCCATTACAGCTCCTCCATGTAGATTGTATGTCCATCAACTCTGGTAACAATAAATGATGCTCCACGCTCAAAAAGAATTTCCTTCTCTGTTGAGTTATACTTTCGTATATCTCGGCCATTCTTTGACTGAATTACATACTGTATTTGGAAACTATCATCATATACCTCGGTTGAAGATGATAAATACTCATTAAAGATTTTCAGTTCTCCCGGAACATAAGATTTAACAAACTCATCCACATCCGGAATTCCGAAATCTGAAAGCGACCGTTTTACCGTTCCCTCATACTTCGGCATCTTCTGAAGTGCGGAGTCCATTGCCTTTATGGACTGTTCTTCCTGCTTTGTCAGTTTTTCTCCCCTGCGGAGCTTGTCATTCCAAACGTAAGAAGAACTGCTTATGTAACTATTCATAGCATGTTGCTCCGCGTCTGTCAACGGTTCCACAGGTTCTTTTGCCTTTTCTTTTACATAGCGTTTTTTCCATTCTTCAAACTTTGGATTGTCCTTCAATGGGTTAGCGCCGTCCTTCAGCGCAAACATATCAATCCGCGGCTTTGCTCTGGTAGTACATTTGCAGTTCGGGTGGATCGGCGGCAGATTGACTCCCGCCTCGGCTTCAGATAACTTAAATGCCTGACCATTCAAAGCCTGGCATATCTCACAGCCACCTCCCAGGAAAATGTATTCCTCAATTCCAAGTTCCTGATAGGACTGCATCTGGCCTTGATTAGAAAAGTAACTGCTTTCTGTTCTCACCAGGCGCTCCGCATTTTTACGCCCCCGGTGCATCACATCATCTATGGATTTTGCCATTTTCTGGACGCTGGCCCCGGACATGAAGCCCATGGTCAGTTCCCTTCTGGCAAGAGCCGCCAGCTTATCCGTATCCTCCCACAGCGCCTGGGAATAATTTTTCCCAGACCATGGAAACTCCAGAATGCGCTTCAGCATCTTCTCATCAACCTTCGCCACAGTAAAACCTACTCCCATGATGCTCTGAATATCATAGCAGCTACGGTAATAATTGGTTTTGAACATATCACTAAGAAGATCTGTCAGCTTTGTTTCCGTATCTCCGGCCAGGTTCATCATCTGAAAATAAATCTGCGAAAGAAGCTGCTCTTTTCTGCTGATCCTGGACTTAGCAGACAGCGTATTTAGCTCCAGCAGCGTCCTGGAATTCGTCTGGGCCTCGGCCACATACTTATCCATGCTCTTTCTCCAACGGCTGTATTCCTCGCTGGACAAGAGCTTTTCCGCTTCCGCATTATTCAGTTTGTTATCCTGGGCATACTTCTGGAACATGGCATTAATCTCATTTTCCAGTTGGTTGGCCGTCTCATCATAAAGATCCATGATATCCCTAGCATAGGTGTCGGTTTCCTTGGCATTTCTCAGAACTCTTTCCTTGGCCCGTTCAATCCATTCATTCCGTTCTCTCTGACTCATCTACGCCCTCCGCAGCTGCTTCGGCAGTCATGCCGTTCTGCTGGCTCTCAAATGCTTTGGCAAAATTCTCATAGGTGCCGAATTCGTCAACATCCTTATTCTTTTCTTCCTCCAGCTTTTCCATCTCATCATGGACATTTTCCACCCATGGCAGCATCTGCAGCCTTGACTCCGTGGAAAGCAGTCCAGAGAGCTGCGTTGCGATCTGTGTCAGCTCCAGATTGTTTTCTGGTTTGTTTCTGCGGAACTTCGGAGTAATGTCCTTATAATCATAATGGCCGCCCTTGATATTCAGGATATTGGTAATCAGCTCGATCCGGCGCTGCAGTCCCTTTTTAAATTTCCGCTCTTTCATGGCACATAACTGTTCCAGGCCCCAGAGCTTATAAGCGATTGCTACTCCAGAAAGGTTCCCGCCAAAAGACTCATCACATAAATGCGGAACATGAGACATGGTATGGATATCCTCCCGCAGCCGATTCTTAAAATTCTCCATTGCGGTATCATCCACTTGTTTCAGCAGCCACTGAACATCTCCTCCATCATCCAGAATGATCGCACCTTTTTCCTTCATGTCCCGAACATCATCACTGCTCACATCTCCCAGCTTCAGGATCTTTAAAATAGCATCATCGTTATACTGGAAGTAATTCGCCGTATTGCTCTGGGCCTTATTGTAGGCATCAATCTCCGTGATAACGCCCTCAAAATCTCCCCGGCGCTCCTCATTATTGATGTATTCCACAAAGGGGACATCCTGCCAGTAATGATCCTCAATTGCTTCCAGATTCAAATACCCGTTATTGAATGACCGGAAGCGGAGAACCTGATACGCATTCCAGAACTCCACCTTCAGGATCACATTCTTATCTTTATCGACAGACCGGACGCTCCTGATCGCCGCCATAGGCTGGGCATGGCCGCTGTCACTCTCATAAATCATGATCAGATCAGACGGTGCCACCTTTGCAAAACGGATCTGCGCATCCTCATCAAGATATAACATTTCAAAGCAGCTCCCGCAGATGCTGCACTGTTTAGCCAGCTCCATGTTATGATCCTGCTCATCGTTATAATCAAAAATATCCTGCACTGTCTGCAGGTAGATATCATCCTGGGAGTTATAGACAACCGGCTGCCCAACAAAATAACTGGTTGCTGTATCCGTGATGTACTTCGCCATGTTATTAACCAGACGGTTGTTTGGTGCTGTGCTGTCTTTCTTGGTCTCTGAAAGAATTCGATGCTGCCCCACGTAGTAATCAGTCAGCATTCCATATTTCAGATCCATCAGGTTTTCATCTATGATCTCCCGAATATCTTTTTCTGTCAGGCTTTCTGCAGAAGCCCTGTCCATATAAATAACCGGCATAATATACCGCCTCCTTTACAATCCAGCCGCTCTCCTGTCCATGATCCGGAACCGCTTGCTTTTCTTGGCAATTGTCCGGCAGCCTTCCAGGGCATCCGGGCCATCATCGTGAGCGCCCATCGGGAAGTGGAACATCTGCTCCAGGAGCCGTTTATGCTTTTTATTGAATTTGATATAGTGGTTCTTTACATCTGGCTGCATGGTCTGAATTCTCATGGTCTTATCGCTGGTCTGCGGTACTTCCTCAATCGGGAGATACAGACCGGCCCTGGCGGATGCCTTGGCCAGCTCCTCTTTTAAGAACCACTGGAACTGTACGGTCTCAGCACCGAACTTTTTATAGCCCCGTCCAAAATCACGCTTCAGCCAACGCTCTTTCTCCAGGATATCCGTGATGATACGATCCGGGTGCCTCCGTTCAATATCCGCATCCAGTACATACATGTAACCAGTAACTTTGCTTTTTGCCAGTGTGATGATTGCAGAAAAGTCGCTTTTCTTGGTTTTTCCAAGAGAAGGATCGACAAAACCAAAGAACTGAAAATCCTTGTCCTTGAAGTCCATTTCTGCTTCGTTGTAGTAGTCGAACCATTCTTCGTTGAAAACGCAGTCTTCCGGGTTGATCGGTTCATTCTGTTCCTCAGAGTTAAAGGAGGCCTCACCCTCTGTCACCTTCATGACCATCAGGTCATAGTAAGAGAGCTTTTCCTCCCAGAGAACTTCTGTCCCAGCCAGCATTTTTCCCCGGTGCGCTTCAAAGAACTTTCGTGCATTTTCCTCATGGTCTTCATCAGACAAGTCAGTGAAAATATTTTCCCACTCCTGCCACAGGTCTGCCTCCGGTGAAAATGATATAACTGCCCGGTACTTAATCGCTTTGTATCCAGGGTTTTTAAGAGTATTTGCCAGCAAGCTGTCGTAATGGAGCAGGGTTCCGATGTAGACAATATCTGTATAATCATCACCGGCCTTGGAAACCGCTTTTTTAAACCAGCTATCCAGCTTCGCCCTTTGCTCTGGTGTCCGGACATTTTCATCATTCTCAATATCATCCAGGATCAGCAGATCCGGTCTCCAGTTCCGGTGCTTTCTGCCTCGGATCTTCTTGCCGGAGCCAATAGCCTCCACCTTGATATTGGTGCTGGTCACCAGAACATTGCTCCTCCAGACTTTTCCGGTCAGATCCCCAAAATCTTCCCGGATCGCTTCGTTTTCTTCAAACTCCACACGGATATTATCCAGGAAGCCCTCCGCCTGATCCGAACTATCGGAAATAATGATCGGATAATGCTTATACCCATATACAACGGCGTGGATCGTTCCTTTAAACGTCAGGCTGGTAGACTTGGCATGTCCACGGGGAGCTGCTACTACACGTTTGCAGCCATTCATCCGGCTGATCTGCTTGACCAGCTTCGGTGTGCTTGGTGTAAGTCCTTTTAAGACTCCATCCTGCCAGATAGCATCCAGTTCCCGATGGAACTCCGGAGACGGTCTGGAAAAATAATGTGGAAAGTAGGCCCTTCCGAAGAACTCCATATCAACAGCACCAAGGCGCTGCCGGATTCCGCCTTTTCCAGTCAGAGCCGCGCCCGCTTCATAATCTTTTCTGATCCGGACACGCTCTGGCGAATCGTCCCTGTTTAAAAATGTTTTTAAAAGACCAGAAAGATCGTTTAAAGCATTCTCCTGTTCTTCGTAGTAACTTTTGCTCTCCGCTTCCGCCATTGCGCTGATCAGCGCCTTCAGACTTGCATCTTTTCCTCTCCGCATGACCTTTCACCTCTGTCCCGCTTCTTTTCCTGTTCAAATTCGCCCCATACGGCTCATTTTGCCTTTATGTGGTAATTTCCCCGACCGCAGACCTTTAAACGGTTTTAAACGGCTTCCTAACGCTTTTAAAAGGGGAATAACAGGCAAAGAGAAAAGGAACCGGACAGAGGAAGCCAAAAGGCCGGGCTTCGCCACCCGACCAGCGTCCTTTTCTGCTCAGTTCCTTTTCTTTATGCCTGCGTCCCGAACACAACCGGGACGAATCAACCGGTCATGTTTTAAGTCGCGTCTTGTAATAATGGCTGTGCCGCATTCTGGGAAGCATCGCTTCCAGCTTCCTGCAGCTCTCCGCCGCCTTCCACCTCGATCCCAAGCTGCACCTGTCTGGCTTCGCCGCAGATCGTAATTTCAAAAGTTGCCTTCCGGCTTCTTTTATCCCACTTTAAAACTCTGTTTTCTAACTGCTTTAAAACTCCGCTGATGACAGTGATACCACCGCTTCCGTCTTCCCTTACCATAGTCGGTTCCAGTGGCTCTCCATTGCCGGAAAGAATTCTGATCCATTCCGCTTCCAGATAGGACAGTGTCGATGGTGCCTTACTGTCTCCCAGGAACCGGATCACTCCCGGAACCTCTTTTACCCGGTAATAGTTTCTGGCTGTGAAATCCATGTCCAGGAACACGTATCCCGGGAACAGAATATATTCCTTTTTTGTCCATGCCCCACCAGACCGGATGGGACGATTCTCAATGGGAACCTCGGCTCGGATTGCCTGATTTTTCAGTTTCCTTGCAATTCCGCTTTCTTCTCCAGTTTTAACCTGAATCACATACCACACAGCCTATCCCTCCATTCCTTCGCTTTTTTTCTTATTGAGGTAAGTGCTGACCCGATGGTACAGTTCCGGATCGTCCTTTGCCATGGTCTCAAATACCATGCTCTGAACAGCTTCCAGTCCCGCCTCATAGTTTTCTTTGTTCTGTACTTCGATCCGCTTCTTATAAGCAGCAGCGCGGATCAGACCGTTTGTTTCCTTGATGAGCTTCTCGATAGGAACTTCTTTCATCTGTTCCTCATCCACATTGGTCAGGGCATTTAAAACGTGGTGGCTCGCCAGCCGGATCAGGGCTTCTGAAGTATCCAGATCCGGATAACGGTTCATTTCATCCATCAGCATGGAGAAATTGCTCTGGGCCACGTTGATCATCTCTACCGTGGCCAGATACTTCCTGGCATAGGTGCAGATAGCCATCTGGCTCATCTCCTCGCCATTCGCCTTCAGGAAGGCCACGATCTCTTTGTAAGTGCAGCCAGTAAGGAGCATCTGCTCCACGGTGTCTTTAAGCTCCGGCGGCAGTCTGTCCACCTTCCCTGTGCTGCGTCTTCTGCGTTCCTGTTCCATCAGCCGTCCAGATCAACCATTTCATCCGTGATGCCGCCGCCAAGGAGCCGGATGCCCTTGCCGGTTACTTTTGCTTCCAGCGTCTGATATTCCACATCGGCCAGATTAGCCGGTTCCCTGCTTTCCATATCACGCAGATAGATGTATCCTTCCTCATGGAGAAAATTCACGGAGTCGATGAACTCCTGACGCTCAATCCCCTCCGCTTTTAAACCTTTTTCAACACTTCTTAAAGCATTGTACTTTTCCCGGAGCAGGTTGATTGTCATGAGTACCCTGCCGTTATTCACCATAAAAGCTCCTGCCCGGAGTCTTCTCTTTTCCTGTTCTCTGTTCATTGTGAACCTCCATTTCTTGTCATTTCGATCATCATATTTAACATCTGTTCCACTTTCCGATCCACCTTATTGATCTCACGAATGAAATCATCCTTTGTCAGGTAATTCTGCCGGATCTCCTTAATCTCCTTCTGGCACCCATCAAAATCCTTACTGTGAGTCTCCTTGGGTGTATAATCCTCACGGATCTTATTGATGTCTTTTTTTAATTCGTCTGTAGTTTCCTTCAGATCTGCTTTTGTTACAGAATCCCGTTCTATTTTTTGAAGCTGCTGGACTGTGCAGTCCAACTGGTTCATGGTTCTTTTTAAAAAATATGAGATTACGCCAATACCCAACGTAATGGCGGTTGTTATGATCCATCCTTCATCCATCCAGTAATTCCTCCAATAAAAAAAGATACACTCATGTTTCTGACACAAGTGTACCTCTTAGGCCCGTGAACTGTCTTTTGAAGCACTTCACTAATTTACTTCACTTTTTAAAATGCTTCCGGATAATCATAGATGCTCATCTGACCATCCATGTCATCATCCAGATTATCCAGTTTTCCGAACAGGATGAATCTCACCCAGCGCTCGGTAAGTCCATATTTCGCGGCAAGCTCTCTATAGTTTCCTCCGTCAAATTCTTCCCGGATTTTCTGATCCCGCGCCGCCCGTTCCAGGCTCTCTGCCTTCGGAATATAGATTGTAGTGCCGCCAAAAGCCCGGACAAGGCTTTTAAACCCGTCCAGGCCCACCAGTTCTACCATCTTTCTCTGATCTTCATCCAGGTTTTCTATCTTCACATGGTCTAACAATCCCATCGCTGGCCGCCTCCTTCCGTTCCAGGCTTTTTAAATACCCTTTTAAAACTTCAATCAGGGTATTTCCCTGGCTGAAGGTGAGCCATGCAAAGGGATTCTTCGCAATAGCGTCTACATGCAATTCTTTCTTAATGACCGCGCACAGCCTGTCTCCCAGCGGAACCTCATTCGGGCTTTTATCGCGTTTCTTCAGCTCGTACATTAAAGCCCAGATTTTCTTCTGCTGGCCGCTGGTCACGCCTCCTGGTCTCTGTGAATGTTCCTTCGGCTTTCTGCTGGATGGTTTCGGAGCAGCGGTACCGCCCTGCAGATCCTCCAGCCTTTTGATCACCGCCATGGCCTCCTGGTAGGAAAGTTCCTTTATGGAATCCTTACCTGTAACGCCGGACACCAGTACATGAAGCTCATCTTCGCTTCCATTTCCGGTTATTCCCAAAGCATGACCTATAGCATAGATTTTCTTCATCTGGAATGATTCTATCTTTCGCATTTACCGTTGCTCCTTCCTGCTATTTTTCTGCCTCTACAGTTACCTTGATTCCTTCATCCACGAATATGGCTGCCCGGATCACTTCCACCGCTTCCTGCGGTGTGCCTCCCCACTCTGCCGCTTTTAATATCTGCAGCATCCATTCCCAGTTGATCACTTCGGATGCCAGGTAAGCCCAGTCACTGGCTTCCTGCTCTGAAAGTCCCACCAGCTTCATCAGGGTTTCTGTGTCCTTTTCATACTTGCCTTTCAGTTTCTTTTTCAGCGTTCTCTGGATCTTCTCATCCTTTGTGATGGCGCTGATCGTAGCGTCCAGGCTGCCCTCAGTGAAATTTCCCATATACATCATGGAGAAAAGCCGCTTTGCCGGGGCCGACATGTTATAAGAAACATCTTCTTTTACAAAGTCCTTGAAGACATCCCCCAGGAGCTTCTTTACCATTGTCATAGAGATTGGTTTCACGGTCTCGCTGTTTCCGACCACCACTTTGGAATTTTCGCTTCCCCAATATTCTACGGTTTTACTCTTCGTGTCCCGGAGATCATCCGTAGCCTGCTTCTCGAACCAGGCTTTGATCGTTTCCATTTCACCTTTAACGGCAGCCATCTGGCGGTCTAACTCGGCCAGACGGTCAACCTTCTTTTTTACTTCCGCCGCATCCATTATCCTTTAAACTCCTCCATGATCTTTTCTGCACATCCGCGGCAGATCTCAATGCCGCAGACCGTTTTAACATCGTCCACTGTTCCGCAGAAGTGACAGGTAGGAACATGCTTACGAATATGTACCCCGTCCTCATCTGCTTCGATATCTACCGGAACACCCGGAAGAATGCCAGTCTCCTGGCGGAGCTGACGCGGAAGTGTAACCGCGCCACTCTTGGCTACTCTCTTGCTTACAGTCATGATAGACCTCCTCTCCCGCTCTGCATTTCATGGGCTTGCGACCATCGCCTTACCGGCGGCTGCATTAGGAGGGGCAAACGCCCCTGGAAATCCTAACTTTCTTTAATTTCATATCTGAGTTTTGATACATCATATCCCATTAACTCCAGCTCCTTTATCCATCTCGCTTCTACAGGACTGGCAGATACAAAGTTTTCAAACCTGGCAACCACATGATAAACAAGATCGCCAATCCTGGCTTTTCCGTATCGGAACTCTTTCAATCCCTGTTCATATTCTGAATTGGTAACATATCCTGTTGTAAACGGGCTTTCTGGCAAATCTTCCTGCCCTAATGCAACTCCAACCTGTATCTCTTCCCCGTTGATGACGGCATAAGCATTACTGATCTTATATTTCATCTTTAATCCTCCTACTGGATTTTCCTACCGTACCGGAATCCGGTACTGTGCTTTTGAATCCTGCAGATCAGAGAAAAGGTTGCTTTTATCTTCGCCTTCTCATCCCAGCAGTCTGCCTCCATGCTGTAAACCATCAGCTCTTTTCCGCTGTCCCGGATGTATACCGTCTCCTCATAATGGTGCTCCAGCTCCGGCGCTGAATACTGTTCACCATACCAGCGAATACGCAGGTCAGAGCCTACGCAGCGCGGTTCAAAGTACATTTCTTCTCTTTGTACCATCTCATCCACCCGCCTTTCTGACCTCAGTGTACCGCTTCGCAGAGCCGTCCGGCATCCGCTTCGTCACAATTCTGGCTCTCCTGCACTGAAGCAGCCGGAAGCAGACCCTTACCTCGTTCCACTCTCTTTCCAGATCTTCTGGCATTGGCACAGCCTTTTTTTCCATAACCTTCATAGGCGCTCCTTCCTGAAAGTTCTTGTCTTCCCTGTTCTTTTAAGGAGCGCGGCCCGGCTGACTACCACCAGCTCCACCGGCGTATCCTTCACGATCAGCCAGTTCTCCGGTACCAGCCCTTTCCCCTGCAGGAACTTCTTCTGGGCCAGTGTCGGCTTCTTTCCGTTCTTCACGCTGCACTTACCTCCTTATTCAGTTTTACCTCACTCTGCCTTTATCCGGGCTTGTGACCGGCATCCTTCCGGATGGCTGCATTAAGGTGGGGCTTTACAGCCCCGGATTTTCCCTGTACCGGATGAGCATGCGCTCGGTGGTTACGGTGATTGGCGGGAGTGAATTCTCCCTTCCATCACGGTATCCTTTCATCCATGCCCGGTCATGTTCGATCTTCACCCGCATCTGAATACCGATCATCCAGCCGCTAACTCCCGCCAGAGCCATCAGGAATACCACAACCAGGCTTCCGATCACTCCGACCTTGCCCGCTGCGATCAGCGCCGCCATTCCCCCGGCAGCCACCGTTCCAAGCGCAATCCCTGTCACCATCATTTTTGCTTTTCCTGTCATGTACTTCATTGCATTTACCTCCGTTTGATTGATTTTATAAATAGATTCCCAGCGGGCCTGTTACCTTCTGCAGACCTTCCAGGGAAACATCCTGGTTATTGGCGGCTGCTGTGAATACGTTTACCATGCCGCGCACTCCCCACTTGCTGTGGCCGACATTGTAGAGGTATGTCAGCTCCGGCGTCATTCCTTTCTCCACCAGAGATGGGAATAACTTCTCAACATCTTCTTTAGTTACATTCGTAGCCCGGTACCGCCCGTGGAGCTTCGTCCGGTTAAACTGCTGTGAGAAGATTGCCTCCTGTCTTCCAAGCATCTTGTTGTAGACCTCATCGTTTCCGATCAGTGCGATTCCAATGCCAGGCTTTCCAGTGATCGGGTCTTCATCCACCCAGCCTCTGATTTCTTCCAGGGCCATGAACTTCAGGTTCTGGGCTTCGTCAATAATCAGGACATTATCAGAACTTCTCAGCCGTTCACGGATTGAAATGGAAAGGTCTTCTGTTCTCTGGTTTTCCGAAATCTTCAACGCTCTTGCAATCATCCTTAAAAGGCTTCTTACAGAGCTGGTGCTCGGTGTGGTGCTGATATAGATTGCCGTTGCTGGGTTGTCCCGCAGGAACTTGGTGGCTGCCTTGGTCTTTCCGATTCCGGCATCTCCGTCAATAACTACGATCCCCTTTTCAAGCTGGCAGTAACGGATCATCTTGTAAATGCTCTCCGAAATAGAGGTTGCCACATATCCCCGTACTGCATTGAAAGACTCGGTCTTCTTGGCGTTTTCAGCCTGCTCCTCCTTGATCTGGAAGAACTCGCGGATCTTACGCTCTACATCCTCTACATCACCCTTGTCATAAACGCTGCGGCGGTACTGGCTTAATACCGCTCCGCTCAGGTTCATCATCGGGGCCAGCTTTGCCTGGCTGATTCCCGTTTCCTTCATGTACGCTTCAACTTTCGCCTGAAGTTCTGTATTATACTGTTTTCCCATCATTTACCTCCCTGCCTTTTGGCTGCATTTTCAATCATTGTGTCAAGATCGACTCCGCCGACCACTTTCTGATATACCGGTGTTTCATCTGCCCGCTGAACCTCCAGTACCTTCGGGTCTGCTTTGCCTGTGTAGCTTTCTTTGTTGCGTTGTGCCTGGCGAAGTACCAGATCCAGCGCGGTAACTCGGTCGGCTTCTGCGATGACCACGTTCTTTTTATATTCATTCGCGATCTTCTCCAGCTTCCTGGTCACTGCCATTCCGGCCTTCACATCATCCTTGGTAGCGCCATATGTAAGAACCGCCGTATTATCTACCGGAACCGTCATCAGATATTTGTCTTCCAGGTTGTAGATTCGGACTTCCTTCAGGTCATTCGGATTGTACCGGAAGTATACCTTCTCACCGAAATGTTTCATCAACAGTTCATCGTTCCAATATTCCAGTCGGCCTCCGTTGATATCCAGATGCACTCCCCGGCGGCCCACGGCCTGCGGACGGCTGCTTCTCATGAGCATCAAGTTCAATTCCTCTGCGGCTGCCACCCGGCGCTTAATCAGATGCTCATTAAACACATCCATTTTGAGCTTTCCTTTATCTTCTGCCACCGGGCCATCGTATTCCATCATGTTGAAGTAATACTTCAGAATTGCATCCACATACTCCTGGAACTCATCGTCTGTATAAATGGCATCTTTCTTCAGAACATATTTCAAACGCTCTGGCTTTTCCACCACGCTGCCGCCCGTGTAAGTATTGAACAGTCTGGAAAGACCGTTCTTCACATCATTGAACCGGCGCTCAATGATCTTCGCCTTCGCATTTCGGACGATAGCATTTGTCATATTGATTCCCAGGCGTTTGAATACACCCGGCGGTTCAAAGGTTTCCTCGCCATTCTTCGGCTTCTTCTTCCGGTGGCCAAGGCCGCCAATATCGAAGGTCAGGAACTCTCGACCGTTATCCACGTAGATGTTATCCGGGATTCCATATTCCAGGATTCCCTTCCGGAGCGCGATCAGCGTTGCCTCTGAACCTGGGTTATATGTAATGTAGTACCCTGTAAAGATTCCGCTTCTTGCATCCAGGAAGGCTGTCAGGTATGGCCTGTGCAGCTTGCCTGACTTATCCCTCACCATTACATCGAAGGTGTGGTTATCAGCGATCCACCACTCATTGCTCTGCATCTCATCATAAATACGTTTGATGTATGGAGCGCAGCGGTCATTGAATGCCTTGTGACCTTCACGGCCCAGAACCTTTACTCCCTCCGGAACACTTTTCAGTCTCCGGTAAAAAGAAGGATAGGCCGGAATCTGCGTATACAGATCCGGACGCTTTTCCTGCGCCCACATCTTTGTGTACTCCAGGCACTTGGTTACCGGATGCTGGGCTTCATCCAGATAGTAGTACAGGAAAGCCTGCCATATCGTTTCATCTATGGAGCTTGTCCCTTTCTTCCATTTGTTCCGCTTATCAACCAGCGCCTTCATATCATCAGCCTTCACGGCATTCCATTTTCTGTAAAGCGTATCTACTGATATGCTCCGCTCTGGATATTCCAGGCTGCAGAGCGTTACGAACTTTTTATCTACTTCAGCCAGGGAAGTAACTCCCGGCATTTTTCTATATGACTGCCAGCGCTTGGTGAGGTCGATCCAGAAATCAATTTCCTTTCGTTCATCCTCGGTAAACTCATCAATCGCAACTTTCTCTACTTCCGGCTCTGGCTGCTCTATTTCTTCCGGAGGATTTTCTGCAATCAGTTGATAATACTTGTGCTGCAGATCCTCATCCAACGCATCCAGCGGTACCAGGTAAGTTTTTCGATTTTTGCTATTAACAGTCTCTACCGCCTTTAATTTCCCATCTTGTATAATTTTCTTAATATAACGTGGACTGCAGCCTTTTACCTCTGCAACCTGCTTCGCTGTCAGCATCTGCGCCATACATTTCCACCACCTTTTCAGCCTGTCCTCATCAGATGCAGGAGGCTATCCCTGCATGACCGGCCTCTGCCGGTTTCGACTCTTTTAAACGGTATTTAAAAAGTCTTTAAAATCATCCATGTTTCCGCCCAGTTCCTGGATCAGCGGAATGATAAACTTCTTTCCTGATGGCTTCCCTGTGATAGCCTCGCTGATCCTGGCCTGGTGTGTTCCCATTCCTGCGGCCAGTTCTCTCTGGCTGATGCCTTTTTCCAGCATCCTGGTTTTTGTCCATAAGGCAAACTCAGCGAAATTTCGCACTTTTCTGTTCTTCATTCTGCCTGCCCTCCTAACGTATTCCGTTATAAAATTCTGTATCAGCGATACAAAATAACCTATTCCGTTATCGGATTCTGTGCTATAATCGGTCTTGTATGATTGATACATTATTATAATAATCCTCATTTGAGGATTTGTCAATTAAAATTGAGGATTTTATATATTCATGTGAGGATTATTGGAGGGGCTATGACTATAAATGAGCGCTTTTTTAAATTATTAGATGAGAAAAAGGTTTCCCAGAAAGATTTTTGCGAAGCAACGGGCATTCCGAAGCAAACCGTCAGCGGTTGGAAAAATAGAAAAACTGATCCGCCAGCATCGCTGATTCCTACTATCGCAGCATACTTTGGTATCACATCTGACTTTTTGCTTACCGGGAAAGATGAATGCAATCAGGCAGATCTTGAACTTAATGACACATCTACTCAGCAACTCCTGAAATACTTTTCTTCACTTTCTGAAGTGGAAAAAAATATTGTTCTGGGAAAAGCTGCTGAATTTTATCTGAAATCTTTGTCCGAGGATTGATAGTCCTCATTTGAGTATCATTGACCATTTTTTCATATTATGATATATTCTTAGTGCATTTACCACCTTGCTGGACTGCCTACCAGCAATAAAAAAGGGCCGCGTCAATTAACTGACCGGCTCTTTTTTGGTTCCCATTAACTGGTTCCCATTAAGTTCTCATTTTTCACTTTTATAATTGCTTTTAAATTTTATTGTTTTAAACGGTCTTTTAAAACCTTTCAAATGCCGAAAACCCTTGAATTATCAATACTTTCTCCCGTTTCCGCATTTTAATTTTTAAAATTTTAAAAGGCTTTAAACCCCCGCTTTTTATTGAGCTTTCTTCCCTCCATTTTCAGGCATTTCTATGATTTTTCGTTTTTCAATGTGAATTCTGGTTCCCATTAAAATTTTAAGGGATAAAAAGGATCTATAAGCCTAAAAAAGCCCCTATTCACGGGATTTCTCACCGTGTAAGGGACTTTAAGGGTTTATAAGGGGTCGTTGGTTCCCATTATTGCAGGTTATTCGATAACTTACAATACGGATGTTGCGATTGTCTTCTGATATTTCAAAGGATTTTATCACTTTTGCATCTATATAGTGTTTTAGGATTTCATTAACGATTTTTCTATTTTTACATTGCGTACTTTTTAATTCACCCCATTGCAATCCAGCTCCTTCAAAGATTGTTTTATACCCTACCCAGCTGCTATTGGTTGCTCTCTTATAATCATAACTACGAATATAACTTATCAAATAATCCCTTAATCCAATAATTTTATCTGACAGGTAAAAAGGGAGACGTAACCACTTTTCTTCTACCCATATAATCTGATCCATAGTGCTTGCATACTCATAAAGCATTGGGCATTTCAAGAGTCTAATCCCTTCAGATACTGTTAAATTTGCATTTTTTACTGTGACAAATTCTGCCTGAATGAGAGTACCTTCAATTATAACCTCAGACTCATCTTCTTTAAAGCACTTTGTCAATCGCATCTTCTTCACTGCTTCCGGCAGATCTGATGAAATGTCGATAATGCACATGATCATTGTCAGCTTATATACTGCACTCTTAATCTTCCATTTTGTACTTTTATTGATTTCAATTACTCCACCGCCGCTGATTACTTTATAAATTTCCTGATAAGACATCTCACAGTAATCCTCTTCTGGATTTTCCCTCTCTGTCCAGATGGTATAAATCGCATCCATAACTGCTTTATCAAAAGCAGTTAAATTGACCCGACCATCAATATACGCATTTGGCAGGTATCTCTTCATAGCCCCTGATGTAATCAGTGTACCTACACAAAACGATCCGTCCCGACCAGTTTCAATCATAAAAGGGTCCGCATCCGGTCTTATATCTGCGCACTGCGGTGCGATGCTAACCAAACTTTTCAGTACTTTTGTATTGTTTTGTCTTATGCCTCTCATCTAATAAATACCTCTTTTCAATTATTTTTGCTGCTGTTTATATCATGGCTGAAAATATAAAAAATGAAATCAGAATCCACACATAGCCTGCATTGCCTTCATTTCATCAGCTTTTGCTTTCATCTTAGCCATCATTGCAGCGGGTGACTTATCCAGATTAAACTCACGATTTTCAAAACTTTTTTGCTTAGGATCGGATTTTTCTTCTTTTGCCAACGAATTTTTTACTTGTTGTTTTTTACGATTTGGCTGATTACTTGTTCTACCAGATCCAGTGGTGATAAGTCTGGAGTTCGTAGGAGTTTCTATGATTTCTGTAGATGCTTGCGTTTCCTCAAAATACTCATACGCCGAATAGTAATCCAAAAGAATTGATGCGCTGGAATCTCCTCTTCGTGCTTTTAAAATCTGCAGTTCCATCTTACGTGGAAATGCGGACCGAGCTTTTAAGTAATCCCATCCCTTTTTTCCTACACCATCATATTGTAAAGCTAAAATGATATCCGCAGTATACTCAATGGATCCGCTACCTTTAAAGCTATTAAGAGTGATCGGGTCGTTGTAGGAATCACGAGTTAAAGCAGAAATCAAAACCACTGGGATATCAAAATCTGTAGACATCTTTTTTAAAGCCTTTACCTGTGCTTTGATGATATCGAAATCTTGTTTGTCTGGAGTGCTGCTTGGTAAAAACTGAAGATAATCAATGAAAACTACAGGAGCATGTTTTCCCTGGTCAATCCATTCAGTCTTTATCAACTTCCGAATATTTTCAACGGTCCACTCAACCTCTGTACCATTATCCGAATCATTATCAACACAGCTAAATGTCTGTAATTCTCTTTCCATCTCATCTGCGCATTTCGCCTGAAAATCAAAGATTTCCTGAGACATCCTTTCGATTTCTGTCTCATTATCCAGCTGGTTTACGCTCAATCCCCACTTACGTTCACTTCTTAAAAAAGTACGACGAGAAACAAATTTATCTTCTAAATCTTTTGCAGTGACTTCGGTTGAAACAAATAGAACGTCTTCTCCTCTACTGGCGATATTATCAGCAATTTGATTAGCTAAAGTCGTTTTGCCAGCACCTGGAGTCGCTGCTAAAAGAATAAGTCCTTTGGTCAATCCCCCTGCTAAAGCTTTATCCAATGCCGCAACACCTGTTGGAATTCTTCTGGTATAGCGGGATTGATCTTTTCTATGGTATTTATCTGCACTCGGTCTCTTAATCATAAGTTTTCTCTCTCCTTTTTCATTTTCTGCTCATAATATGGAGAATGAAAAAACAGATAAAAACTCCAGCACAAAAAAAATTATCCTTGAAATTTAAAAAAGATTTGAAAAAATATATAAACGAACTCAGTTCGGATTGCAGTATTTTGCACAGAAAAAAGAGGCTCCTGGGCTGGAACCTCTTTGAGGGAAATGTTATTTATTTTCGCTTATTTTACAATTTTCATTTTTCTGTGACCTTAATAACAGGCTTGCCATCTACGATATTCACACTGAAATCATGCGTATTAAAATATTTTACTGTATCAAGGTATTGCTGCGATGGCTTCTTTCTTTTAAGCGACTTACTGGTAACAAACAGCGAGTTTGTATTAATTGCGTACCCGTCGTTCATAAAAATACACCTCCATGATTGTATTCTATCACAATTTTATAAGTGTTCCATTCAACTGTAAGTTGATATCCTCTCCTGCTTTCCTATGTTATACTTATTTTGAAATCTCAGATCCAGAGGAGCATGTATGACAGCCAGAAAACCAACACATCCAGGAGCTATTCTTCTGGAGGATATTATAAAACCGCTCAATCTCTCAATAGCAGAAGCTGCAAAGATACTTGGAGTCAGCCCCAAAACATTATCTGAATTTGTAAACGAAAAAACACCATTAACCCCTGATATGGCAATCCATATCGCCAAAGCAACAAGCACATCTCCAGAAAGCTGGATGAGTATGCAGCAGAAACTAACTCTTTGGGAAAGGAAGGAAGAAAACCGACATGACAGCTGAGCAAATCACTGAATTCAAACAACTTCTTCAACATTGCCTTATCCAAAGCTATCACCTTTCAGCTTCTGATGCGTACAAAGCTGTCCACGATAGCTATCTCTGTAAAGCCCTTAAAGATGATCCTGATTATACAGATCATGACAATATCGAGTCTTGGGCTGAAATCATTTACGAAGAATATACATCAGAGCAAAAATAATCCTTTATATCACATTTTCTTCCAAACGAACTCAGTTCGTATTCGCATTTTCACATCCAAATCAGGCCGGACATCCCATTTGCCCGACCTTTTCTTTTTATACACAACATTTATCTTTCCCTACATCTTCCCTTCTTTTCTTCCTCTACTGCCTGAGCGTACTGCTTTCTTGCCACTTTAAGAGCCAGTTCCCGGCTCCCATACCATTTCCAAAAATCTGAAGTCTTTCCACCTAAGTTAAAATTGTTAAGCATTCCAAGTTCTCTATACCGTCCAGCAATCAGATCCGATACAATCTGCCGATCTTCTTTACCATCGGAAATAAACTCACCACGTTCCTTCTGATCTAAAAGCATCTGTTGTATCTGCCACTGCTCTGTAAGTGTTAGGTTACATTTATCTACAGGATATCCATTAATCCTGATATCTAAATGCATTGATATACTGAGCATATAGGACGGCGCTGACTGACCATCCCAAACTCTTGTAGCATACTTAAAATTTCCACGTTCCGGATCACGCCAGCTTGGCTGTTCAAAATATCGTAGCATTGCTTCTCTTGCCACACCATCCCTTCCTTTGGGCGATAAAGTCATCGCAACAGCAGCCTCTACTGGTACCAGAAAAAGCTCCATATCTTCTCCAACCAAAGTCTTAGCAGGGATCAGCACACCTTGTCCTTCCTGATTCCCATCTTTATTCCATCTATTTTTATAATCTAAAGATACACTTAAAGCTGCAATATCTGCATTACTGCTGGAATCAGAGTAAGAGGCCTCTGCTATCAAAGCCAACTTATCTGCATTTGTGAGCCCATAATGATACGGGTCCAATGCAAACTGCATCAAAAAGTAACTCTGCCCAATCACATTATACTCAACTTTACGAGGCAACTTTTCCGTTCGATAATCCGTATAGTAATGCTCTTGCTTTAAACCGAAATAATCATCATCCCGTGTAAGCCTTAAATACGCCAGTCTCTTAGCAACAGCATCTGGTGAGTTGTCGATTTTATCTTGCTGCCAGCCATCATCAAACAAACTCCTTAAAAAACCCAACATTGCATCCTCCTTTCTCCACGCCGACCAAATCATCAAAACGAACTGGGTTCGTTTCATCATTTTTTACTCCAAAATTCAAAAACGACCTCAGTTCGTTTTACACTTTTAGAGATCAAGTATAGTCATTATAATAACTATGTCCGACTGCCTCTGCCTTTTTCTTTCTTCTCTTCTTTTTCCTTTTGCTTAGCAACCTTTTCGTCACGGATCTCTTTTACAACTTCTCTTAACTTTTTCTTTTCCAGTGGATCTTGAAAATCCAGATGCTTAAGCTGCGGAATTTTAGGAATAAGATTTTTAAAATCATCTTTAGCAAGGGTGATGGATGTGCCATCTTTTGATTCGATGCATGTATATGGGATTTTATGTACGTCCAGCTCGATCCGGACCAGAGATGTTTCTTTGGGGCTTTGGTAGATTTTTTCTACAACACCATGACCATCGGCGTGCTGCATCAAGTCTTTAATTTCTAAGTTAAAGCTTTCGATCAGTTGATGCCCATCCTTCTTCATATCGTCAATCAGCAAATCCATGAAGCGCTGATCCTCTGCTTTATAGATATACTGGTAGATGCCAGGGGATGTGCGGAGCTGTGTTCTACAAGTTAAGATGTCTGTCTTCTGGAGTTTCTCTTCAAAGGCCTCTGCTACCTCCTGGCTGACTGGAACAGTCATAAGTGTGCCGCCTTTTTCAACATAACTGAGGAAATTTTTGAGCGCTTTCTTGTCTTGTTCTGAGCCGCCTCTCTCTTCAAGCATCTTTAAAAGTGCCTGAATTACGTTATCAACACATCGGATTGATGCTGTGGCAATCTCTGTTGCCATTCTGAGTTCTTCTGCCATAGTTTTTACCTTCCTTTCTAAGATAGAGTATGGAGAATGGAAAGGAAAATAAAATCAGATTTTGATATTTAGAAACAAAAATACTATATTTCTGAAGGGTTTTAGGGAAATTTAATAGATTATTCCATTCCAGATTGTACAAAAAGTGATACAATATAAATATAACGTATTGGATCATTTTATCCTGTCTGGACTTGGCAGGATACATAAGGAGGTTACTTTATGAGCACTTTTAAAACTAACGATGGCGTAGAAATTTACTATGAAGTACACGGAGAAGGCAGACCACTACTGATGCTTCCAGGTTGGACATGCTCAACAAAATTCTGGAAACAAAACGTGAACGAACTTTCTAAATCCTGCAAAGTCATTATGATGGATCTTCGTGCGCACGGAGAATCTGAAAAGGTTATGCATAGTCACCGCATTTCCAGATATGCTATGGATGTGAAAAACTTATTGGACTATCTGGATCTGAAAGATGTGACAGGTCTTGGCTGGTCTATGGGTGCATCCATTTGGTGGAGTTATATTGAGCTGTTCGGAAATGACAGATTAAGCGGCCTTATCTGTGTAGATCAGTCTCCAGCTCAGTACATCGGTCCTGACTGGCAGTGGGGGCAGAAAGGCTGCTATGATGTAGAATCTTTTATCAGACTTTGCTGCGGTATTCAGGCTGATCCGGAAGGCTCTGCTGCTGGTCTGATCACTGGCTGTCTAAATCATGCTCCTGATCCTGAAGATGCAAAGATGCTCGCTGCAGAAGCAAATAAATGCCCTCCGTACGCACGGATTGAAATCATGCGCGACCATACCAATCTGGATTGGAGAGATTTTATTCCTCACATCAAATTGCCGACTCTTGTATGTGTCGCTAAAAAGAGTAATATTTTTGATTGGCACGGCTCTGCATGGGTTGGAGAGAATATACCTGGCGCAAAGACCGTTTTCTTTGAAGATTCCGGCCATATGCTTTTCTGGGATGAGGCTGAGAAGTTCAATAAAACTGTGGCTGATTTTGTTTGCAACCACTAATCTTTTAAAAGACAAGAGGCAGGACCAGACATCCTGCCTTTTCTATATCTTATCTGCAATAACTTTTCGTTTTCGCTTCTGTTTTTCCACCCAGCTTTATTTCTGGGTGATTCTTTGCCAGATTCTTTTCCAGTGCAGGCAGATAACTACTCAGCTGACCCTGTAGCCAGTTGGCTCCGTGCTTTCCTAAAACCTCCCTATATGCAGCATGGACGTGCGGAGTATCTTCATATACTTTGTGGATAACTTCCATTGGTTCTAAACTGCCAAACTGCTTTTTCCACTGCGACTTCTGTTTTTCAGGATTTCCGCAGTAGCCCGCAGCGAAACTGATATACATCTTCGCTTCATCTGACTCACTGCAAATGATTTCTTCCGTAGAACGTTGCTTTTCAAAGCCCATCAGCGTAATGCAATGAGCTTTCCCGGCCGGTAGCTTTCTTTCCCCTTTGCATATAGCAGTTTCAATCCTGCATGCGTTCGGGTCAAAATAAACAATACCAGAATATCCTTCCCTACCATAAATCTCTTTATAAAGATCCAAACACTTTTTTCTGATTTCCAGCCAATCGAGAGTATATTTGACTTGCACTATTGTTTCTGGCTTCTTTTTAGTCGCTGGGACTATAAAAGATGTGGCAGATACACGATTTGTTCTGGCATATCTATGAGGAGATGGACTGTATTGAAGTTCCTTATTTTCAATGGCAGCTTTTAATTTATTTATAGCAACAATCAGCTCGGGGTTATTGGTATACTCAGAATAAGAAGGCATTGGCATCATCTTACCTCCCACCATTAAATCAATACTGTCTTCAAAGATATCAGGATTATCATCCGTCATGATACCAATTGCAGAAGCGCCAAAGCGCAAATCAGGTGCAGTCTCTCTATAATACTGTATGGCTTCTTCCAGAGTAAGGTCATCATAAATAATGCCCTGGAAAGGATACTTTGCAGATTGATGGTAATAAAATCTCATATGTTGCACCTCCTGCTGATATTTATTATTATAGTATGGAAAATGGAGTAATAAATAAAATCAGTTTTTGTCACATTAATCTCAGCTTGCCTCTTCCTTTTGCACTACAATCTCATCAATTGTGCATTCAAAAATCTGTGAAAGCTTCACTAATTTATCAACCGTGGGTAACGTTTCTCCAGCAAGCCATTTATAGATAGCTTGGGCAGACTCCAGCTCCATCATATCTTGCAGTCTAAGCACACTTATACCTTTATCAATCATCAGATTATTGATCTTTCGTCCAGTCATCTTGCGATCAACTATTTTCATGTATCCTCTTTCTTCTTTGGCGCCATTGATTTTCCTTTGTTTTTGTATACTTATATTTTATCGTGGATCAATATAGATTGCAAATTCTGGCACAAAAATACAGATTGAATACAGAATACATAATTGCAATTAAAAATAGGAGCAGATGTCCCTGCTCCTGGTATGCTTTATAGCTAATTTAGATTGTTTCCTGCTGTTCGTCAAAGGAAATATCTTCTTCTGGATTGAAATGACATAAATCCTCTTCCGTTCGGCAATCAAAATACAGTTCTTCTAAATCGGGATTTTCTATGAGTTCATCTACAGATGATGAGATTACAACAACCTCAGCCGCAAGAACATATATATCAGTGGGAAGTGGATTAAGATAACTGCTTTCCAATCTCTTCTTTATATCGAATGTCGCCAGTCTCTGTTCTGCCTCTTCTTCTGCAACGCACATATCATCGATCATTACTTTTTTGATCCCCGCTATGATCCACTCTTCCAATGCATCTACAATCAGTCGGTTCTTCTGGCTTAAATAATCTTGATAGTCCATTCCGGCTGCCGCAGATACTTTTTCTTCATCAATCTGCAAATCTGCGGCAATGACCCCTATATCATAAATTCGCTGTTTCGTAGCCATTTGTAAAGCATCCTCCATTTTCAAAATCTCCTCATCTTTTGTATACTTTCTACTTATATGTTTGCAATCACCTTATCTAAAAGACCTTGATCTTTCAAAAAGACTACCCCATCAATAATCCCTGCCGTGTAAATCGCAGAAAGCTGCACATCGTGCAAATCTTGCATGGTTGCCATCAGATCATCAAAAAGAGCCTTCTGTTCCTGGTTTAGCTGTTGACATACCAGTGTATCAGCTAAATCACATATTTTCCTTGTCAACTCCCTGTTTTTCGGAATCTCTGAAAGATACCTTTGCATAGCTTCTATCCTATACGGCTCCATCAGGTAAATCAGTGCTTCTAAAATCTTTCTCTTTTCTTCATCTTTCACCACTCTCACCTCCTTCTTTATCTTTTCTGCAATCTCCAAAGACTTTTGATAGAATTTTTGGCATACCAGTACGAATATACTCAGCCTTTATTTGATCTTTTTCGGCTTCAGTAATCGAGATATGTACTCCATAAGCCAGAGATAAGGCAAAAATGTCTGTTTTGCTTACCCAAAATAGAATCGACGATATCTCTGATAAAGAGAGATTTTTATCGAAAAGATGGTAGCAAACTTCCGTGCTGACTAAAATCCACATCTGTTCTGATATCATCTCCTGAAAGTTGAAGAAGCGTTCCCAAGTATCGATCTCCTTTGCATAGTGAAGAGCATAAGCAGTTTGCTTTGTTTTATCCATGTCTTTCAGCTTATCAAGGCATTCTAATCTGTGAATTTCTATGTCTTCAACATTTTTCCCGCAAAGTTGATGAGTGATGAGATCAATTAAGCTATTTGGATACATCTCTGTCTGCCTCTCCCGTAAATCTTCAATCCGTTGTCCTACCACTATATTGAGAGCTTTTAAAATCTCTTCCTTATTCTCAATTTTTTCCATGTCTCTCTTCTCCCTCTCCTCTTTGTCTTATCATACCCCAGCATATCTATTCCGTGAATGAACCTCAGGTTGAATTCATTTTCATTGCTATTTTCCATATTAAATATAAAAAAATATAACAACTGGAGGGATATATATAATGAAAAGCGTATGGGATATTGCACCTTTCCTACAGGAAGAAGGAACTTTTACAGGGAAAGTACTGAGGATAAGAAGTTTAGAAACGATTGGTGGAGCGCAACTTTTAATCCGATTAGATGGTACCGAACTTCCCGAAATATCTAATCATACTGCAGATCTGGAAAAACTGGAAACCAGGTTAAAAGTATCTTCTATTGATAATGCAGACGAAATCCTCGCAGCTATGCAGCGTCTCCTGAACACAGAGCAAAGCGAAATCCAGGAAGGTACCAATTCTGTTAAAATCACCATCTTTTATGATGGCTGGAAATATGCCGATGACATAGATACAACCGATGAAATAGATATAGAACTTCTCATCCGCCAACTTACCCCTGGAACCCAAATTACTTTCCGCACATCTAAAAACTGGAGAAACAGCTTGCTGAGACTTTTGATGCTGTCATGGAAAGGGAATATTTTGAAACTGAGGGCATATATAAAGCAACCATTTTGGATGATGACCTGACAGATTTTAATCGGAATGATTTTTCTTTTTTACCTCTGCTTTTATCGGATGGTAGAAAAATCTGTCCTGAGATTCGAACGGATGCTGCAAGATCAAAACCTGCTATTGAGATTTTAGAAAAGCTGGGAGCTGAGAACGATTTGAGGAGGAGAACAAAGATGTTCCCCGGAGTGGCTGTCACCCTTTATTTTACTCCTTCTAAGAGATCTGAAAAGATGATTCTTCGCGTCCTAAAAATTGAAGATGATGCTTTGCAGATAGATAAATGCAGAGTTACTTACTATCGGAAGAGTTTGATTACTGCTGGAATTATCCCTGCCTCAGAAGGTAAGATGTCCTTAGCCCGTATGGATCAAGCACAGCTCATCAGATATGAGGGTGTATTAAAACAGGCGGAAACAAGATTTTACGCAAACATAAGCAATGATAATTGACACAATTATTTCTGTTCCAGAATTTGCCCTCTTTAAAAAATCTTGATAAAATCAAATTATAAAAAAAATAGGAGGCGATGCCGTATATGAAAACTTGCCCGATTTGCGGTAACGCATACTCTGATGATCGATCCCGCTGTCCATTCTGTTTGACTGAGGACAGACCAGATTTTAAAACCATTCCCCTAACAGCAGCCGCCAAAAAGCTATTGAGTAAACGCTTTAAGTGGGCTGAAGCAAAACGGAAAGAATATTATTTTTATACTGATTGGATCGATCTTGATGATGAACGACTGATCAATCCTTTCTTTACGGACCGTCCAACTCCATTCAGACTGCTGCGTAGACTGATAAAGGAAACATTCAGCTTTCTATTTTCCTGCATCACACACTTTCTTTCCATCTTCGCATACTTTACTTTGTATGTTTTTTGTAGCTTTCCCATCTATAAGCTAATAGCTATGGGGTCAACAACAAAGGCTGAATTCACTGAAATCGGACTGACCTATACTGCCTTTCTCCTCATTCCTTCCATCCTTGCCGGTACAGGTCACCTCACCCCTCTTCCAATTCGTCTCTGGAATTTCATCTTCCACCATAAATCCTGGAAAGCGGAAAAGCAGTGGAAAAAAGAGGAAAAGGAAGAAAGTAAAAAGATTTTGGCTTATATGTTTAAGATGAGAGCTCATTGCATCGAGATAAGATCCGAAGTTTGTAAAAAACTACCTTTTTTGCCAGAAAGCTACTGGAACGAGGCCGATCTTTCCTTTTTGCAAGAAGCCTTAGAAAAGCACCAAAGCGAGAACATTTCCTTAAAGGACCTGATGAGGATAGCTCAAAAAGACTGGGGTCGTCTGGATTATAGGATTTCTGGAAGAAGAAACACTAAACTTCTGATTGACCGAATCGAAAGAAAGCATCTATCTGACTATCTTCATCCGGAGCAACTGGAACCGGGACCTCTGCCCAAAACGGCCACGATTGTAGATGTAGCGGATGAACCATTCCCAGAAGTAATACTTTAGGATGAAAAAATGAGCCTCTGGGCTGTGACAATCCAGGGGCTCATATTCTGTTTACTCATGTTTCTCTTTATGTTTTTCTTTATCCATCATATCCAACACGTTCCCGTACATTTCACCTATATCCTTTGGAAGCTTTGTAGCTAAATATACTATCGGCAAGAAAACCATTGAAGTTCCCAATGATATTGCCAGAAACAACCGACCATATGGATTTTCAGTAATAATAAGAATTATAGATATTATATATAATGTCGGTACTACAAGAGCACATAACAATGCTACCAAACGCCGCAACTCAAAGGATTTTCTCTTTTTATTCTTCTGTATCGTCTTCAAAGATAAATACTTCCTCCACTGTTTTACCAAAAACCTTAGCAATATCAAGAGCCAGCTTTAAAGACGGATTATATTTTCCATTTTCTAATTTTCCGATGGTCTCTCTCCTAACCCCGACCAGCTCTGCTAATTCAGCCTGTTGCATATTTCGTTCTTTGCGCAATTCATGAATCCTTGTTTTTAACTTTGGCATATATTCTACTCGCTTTCCAACTTTTTAAAATGAATACCCGTCATCAAATATTGAAATCCCATTATGAGCAGTACAAATGCAAGTGGATTCATTGAAAAATAGTTTGTCCATGGAAGTTCTACTGAAAGAAAAGATTTTAATGAATCCTGAATCATATAAACAACCAAAATAACAACAAAAGCTGTATCTAAATTCAGAAGTACTTTGCGAGACGCTTTGTTTAAATTCTCTGTTGCCATTTCATCAAATTTTTCGATCTCATAGTTTCGATCTTGAATAATAGTAAAAATTGTATACATAATCATAACTGCCGCAAAACACGCTACCAATATTAAATTTTTCTCTATTCCTTTACATGAAAAGATTAAACCACCTATTAGGTATATTACGCCGCAGAGTCTTTCCTTTTGCATTCTTTGGCTAACTGATAAAATCTTTTTATTCATCTAAAAGTCCTCCGTATGTGATATATTTCTCTCTTATGAGTGAATAATATCACTTAAATTCGAGACAGTCAAGCGAAATGTGATGTATTTATCACATTTTAGTTTTATCTGGTACCTTTTCAGGAATATTGACTTTGGGATAAAAATAGAATAACCTATCTATATAAGAAATGTGATGAGTTTTTCTTATACAAGTCAAAACCCCAGAGGGCCCTATTCCTCCGGGGTTTTCTTGTTACGGCAAGTTACTTCCAGCCATCATAAAAAAGCAAGTGACCAATAATCTCCTGCTTCTTCTATACTTAATATTATCTTGCACATATACTATTTACAAAAACAATGTAACATGCAAAGTCTCCAATTCTCTTCCG
>ENA-ORRR01000048-ORRR01000048.1-human-gut-metagenome-genome-assembly--contig:-NODE-48-length-132175-cov-29.0011_pt1 | contig 132175 bp, 116 predicted proteins | sample MGYA00242182_ERZ509148 | MGnify/ENA primary metagenome ERZ509148 (study PRJEB26280, sample SAMEA2338674) | human gut metagenome | biome: human gut; feature: human-associated habitat; material: faeces... | reverse complement strand
AGTAGGTAGCCGCCGTCTTGAGAAAGGCGAAAGCCGGAAGAGAGAGGAGTCAGTCCGTAAGGGGTGACTCCTTTTTTTGGTATATATCCTCTCTGCCTTTTTCTATTTTTAGGTGTACTTTGTTGTTCGGATGGATAAGAAATTGTAATTTTGTGCTTTTGTAATAGCTAAGAACCTCATATGGATACTGAAAAGAAAGAGAATAAAGAAGTAAATAAACTTTCGCTACTTATCGTAGCAGTTATAGTATTGGTACTGATTATTGCTGGTGCCGGTTATTATATTTATCATCAAAAGCAGCAAATGACTGATTTGGTGGAAACCTTTGATCTTGAGAAAGAATCTTTGGAGGATGAATATAATGAATTGTCTCTTCAATATGAAGGTTATAAGTTTAGCGTAGGCAATGATTCCCTTGTTGCCCTATTATCTACGGAGCAAGCAAAGGTACAACGTTTATTGGAAGAATTGCGTACGGTGAAGGCTACGAATGCGAAGGAAATAGCTCGCTTGAAAAAGGAATTGGATACCTTACGTAAAATCATGCGTAACTATGTTGTCCAAATCGATTCCTTGAATCGTGAGAATGAGCAATTGAAGGTTGAAAAGAAAGAGGCTGTTCAGAAATATCAGAGGGCTACTTCACAAGCTGCTACCTTGAAAAAGGAAAAAGAGAAATTGACGGAAAGAGTAACGTTAGCTAGTCGTTTGGATGCGACGGATATTAACGTGACTCCTGTGAACTCTCGAGGTAAACTCGCTAAGCGTATTAAGAAGATGCAGCAATTCGTCGTGACTTTCAAGATAGCGAAGAACATTACCGCTCCTGTCGGCGAAAAGATGGTATATGTACGGATCATGAAACCGGATGACGATATATTGGTGAAAAGCCGTGCGGATGTATTCGCTTTTGAAGGAAAGGAAATCAATTATTCTATGAAGAAAATGATAGAATATGAAGGTGAGGAGGTGGCAGTGACCATGTATTGGAATATCGAGGAATTCTTATCTCCGGGTACTTACCGTGTGGATATTTTCTCTGACGGTAATTTGATCGGACAGAAGAGATTTACCTTGGATGATTAACTATGAAATTATCTCCCGACTTTGAGAAGTTCCTAAGTTTTATTCCGGAGATTCTGTCTCGAGATGAATCTTTCCTAAAGGATTTGGAAAGTTGTACTCGAGGTGTGACAATCCGGAAAGGGGATTATTTGATTCGTACGGGCGAGTTGTGCCAAGATGCCTATTTTATTAATAAAGGGCTTTTTATCAATCAATATATTAATGAGAATGGGAATGAATGCGTAACCGGTTTCTCCTCGGATAGTATGTACCCTTTTGTTTCTACAATAGGTTATTTTACACAAGTCCCTTCCGAGTTTGAGGTGAAAGCTATCGAGGATGGTGAATTGCTCTGTTTTTCCCGGACGGATATCGAACGTTTGTCGTTGGGATATCCAGCTTTCGCTACCTGTTATCAGAATGTGATGCTGATGATTATTTCCAAGCTCTATTCAATGTTCGCTGTCCGTCAAACCTGTAAGGCGGAAGAATTCCTGAAATATCTTTATACGAACCACCAATGGATCGTAAGCCGGGTCCCTGATAAATATATAGCTCAATATATGGGGGTTAGTGATTCTTGGTATTGTAAGTTGAAGAAACGTATCCTTTATTGAATTAGTTCAATTTTATATTCGCTTTAAACCTATACTTTTATGCGGGTTTTTATATTTTTGTCACATAGGGAATATGATGGCATTATATAGGTAGGTTAAAACGATATAAAGATGAAACGAACTATCTTACTATTAACATTTGTAGTCACGGTGAGCTGTATGCACGCTCAGCGAATGTTGACATTGGAAGAGTGCCGGAATCTGGCGATCCAGAACAATAAGGAGCTACAAATCTCTGGCGAAAAGATCAAGATGGCGGATAACGAGAAGAAAGCCGCTTTTACCAAGTATTTTCCTCAATTATCGGCAAACGGTGCCTATATGTGGAACCAGAAGGATATAAACTTACTGGACATGGGCGCTTTGTCCTCATCCTTGAGCTCTTCTTTAGGTGGCTTGGCCCAATTACCGATGATCCAACATTTGATGAGTGGGGTGAACGATATGCAACATTTGGATGTGCAGAATATCTGGGTGGGTAATGTATCGTTGGTGCAGCCTGTATTCATGGGTGGGAAGATCGTTAATTATAACCAAATCACTAAGTTTGCCAAGCAATTAGCGGAGTCAATGAATAATTTACAGTTGCAGGACTTGATTTATAAGACTGACGAAACCTATTGGCAGGTCATATCTTTGGTGAATAAGAAGAAATTGGCGGACGCTTATGTGGATTTGCTCCGTAAGATGGATAGTGATGTGACCGCTATGATCTATGAGGGAGTCGCTACCGAGGCCGATGGGCTTTCTGTCAAGGTGAAACTGAATGAGGCGGAGATGGCTCAGACTAAGGTTGAGAATGGTCTGGCTTTAACCCGAATGCTTTTAGCGCAAATTTGTGGTCTGTCTTTAGAGGAGGATTTATCGCTTGCAGACGAGAAGCTGGATAATTTTCCGGTAGAGACAACACAAGCCTCGGCTGATCTGAATGAGGCTTTCATGAATCGTAATGAACTGAGAAGTTTGGATCTGGCAACGAAAATCTATAAGCGAAAAGAACGTATTGCTTTGGCAGAGATGTTGCCTAATGTCGCTTTAGCGGCGAATTACTTCGTCACGAATCCGAATGTTTTTAATGGTTTTAAAAATGATTTCGCTGGTATGTTTAATGTCGGAGTTATGGTAAAGGTACCCTTGTCCGGTTGGTGGGAAGGCACTTATAGGCGTAACTCGGCGAAAGCGGAAACGCGCATAAAAACACTGGAATGGCAGGATGCTCGTGAAAAGATTGAGTTGCAGGTAAATCAATCCGTTTATAAAGTGAATGAAGCGGGCAAAAAGTTGATCGCTTCTTCCCGTAATATGGAAAATGCGGAAGAGAATTTGCGGCGTGCGAATTTCGGTTTTGAGGAAGGGGTTATCCCGGCTTTGAACTTAATGGAGGCGCAGACAGCATGGGTTTCTGCTCGCTCTAGTTTGATTGATGCTCAAATCGAGGTGAAATTAACAGAAGTTTATCTAAGCAAGGCTTTGGGTAAACTGTCCGCAAATGAATAAGAGTAATAACAAATAAAAATATACACAGAGATGAACGAGAACAAGAAGTTTTCTATCAGTAACATGATGTTAGCTTTTATCACAGTATTGGTCGTGATCGGATTGGTAGCCTTGGCGGGTTTCTTCCTGCTTACACCGCCTGACGATATTATAATGGGGCAGGCCGAGGCCACCCAAGTTCGTATCTCCGGTAAGGTTCCCGGACGTATCGCTTCTTATCGTTTTGGCGAAGGCGATCAGGTAAAAGCCGGAGATACTTTGGTCTTTTTAGATACGCCCGAGGTTATGGCGAAGCTGAAACAAGCGGAGGCGGCTCGTGCGGCAGCGGAGGCGCAGAACGCTAAAGCGATTAAAGGAGCCCGTGAACAGGAAATTACGGCCGCTTATGAGATGTGGCAAAAGGCGCAAGCCGGATTAACTATCGCTAAGAAATCTTTCGATCGTATTCAGAATTTATACGAGAAAGGGGTGATGTCCGCTCAAAAAAGAGACGAGGTGGAGGCTAATTATAACGCTATGGTAGCGACAGAGAAGGCTGCCCGTTCTCAATATGAGATGGCAAAAGAAGGTGCCCGTAAGGAAGATAAGGCTGCCGCTGCCGCTATGGTCCAACGTGCGGAAGGTGCTATCGCCGAAGTGGAGTCGTATGTGGGCGAGAGCGCTTTGGTGGCTCCGATTGACGGGGAGGTTTCAGAACGGTTCCCGGAAGTCGGCGAGTTGGTTGGTACAGGCGCTCCGATCATGAATATCTCTGATTTAAATGATGTATGGGTAACTTTCAGTATTCGTGAGGATCTGTTGAAAGATATCAAGATTGGCTCGGAAGTAAATGCTTTTATCCCGGCGTTGGGGGACCTACCGGTGAAGTTGAAAGTCTATTATATGAAGGATATGGGCTCGTATGCCGCATGGAAAGCGACAAAGACGAATGGACAATATGACTCGAAGACTTTCGAGGTGCGTGCCCGTCCGTTGGAGAAAGTCGCTGATCTTCGTCCGGGAATGTCCGTGATCTTAAAGAAAAAAGGGAAAGAGATCGTATGACCTATAAAGAAAGTTTGCATAGAATCTGGCTTATCACGAAGCGTGAGGTGCATCGGCTGGTGGCTCAACCGATTTACTTCTTTTGTATGCTGATCGCTCCGGCTATCTGTGTCATTTTCTTTGTATCGTTGATGCATGAGGGATTGCCGACCGATCTGCCGATAGCAGTGGTGGATATGGATAACTCTGCTACCTCACGCAATTTGATTCGCCAGTTGGATGCCTTTGAGCAGACAGAGGTGTATATGAAAACCATGTCGTTTACCGAGGCTCGTCAGGAAATGCAGAAAGGGAATGTATATGGAATTTTTTACATTCCATCCGGTTTCGCCGTGGACGCCACATCTGGAAAGCAGCCCCGGTTGTCTTTCTATACGAATGGTACCTATTTGATCGCCGCTTCTTTGCTGTTTCGGGATATGAAAACGATGTCGGTATTGGCGGGGGCCGCTGTGGGTTTACAGACCGGACAAGCTAAAGGATATACCGAAGCGCAGATCATGGGACAGCTACAACCGATCGTGATCGATACGCATCCGATCGGCAATCCGTGGTTGAATTATTCAGTATATTTGAATAATACGGTTTTGCCGGGTGTCATCCAGTTAATGGTATTTCTAGTGACGGTATTCAGCATTGGTACAGAAATTAAATATTCTACATCCCGTAAATGGTTGGATATGGGAGGGAATTCCATCGCAGTTAGTTTGTTGGGAAAGTTATTGCCGCAGACGGCTATTTTTACGGTCGTAGGCTTTATGTATTGTGCGGTGTTGTATGGAATTAATTCTTTCCCGTTAAATAGCGGTTGGTTTCCGATGCTTTTGGCGATGTTTTTGCTGATTATATCCTCTCAGGCGGTAGGCGTATTTATGATCGGCGTATTACCGACTCCCCGTTTAGGGCTTAGCTTCGCCAGCCTGTTCGGAATGATCTCGTTCTCCATTGTCGGATTCTCGTTTCCGGTACAAGGTATGGACCCTACGTTGCAAGCGTTGGCTCGTTTGTTCCCTTTGCGGCATTATTTCTTGATTTATGTCGATCAAGCCTTGAACGGGCGGGCGCTATTCTATACGTTGGGCGAGTACGCTTGGTTGTTGGGATTCTTGATCCTGCCCTTCCTTATCGGGCGGAACTTGAAGAGAGCGTTGTTGGATTTCAAATATCTACCGTAAAAACTGTATGTGATGAAAAGAGAACATCGTTTACGATATATCATAAAGGAAGGTCTTCTGGATACGTTTTATATTTGGAAAGATGAATTGAGAAACGTGTTTAAGGATGCGGGGGTCATGATCTTCTTTTTCTTGGTGCCTTTCGTATATCCGCTGCTTTATTCATTTATATATAATAACGAGGTAGTACACGAGGCGAAGATGGTGGTGGTAGACCAAAGTGATTCCTATTTGAGTCGTGAGTTTACCAGACGGGTTAACGCCACGCCGGATGTGGAAGTAGTGGGTGTTTGTCCGGATATGGCGGAAGCCAAGAAGATGTTAGATGAGAAGAAGGCCTATGGAATTTTGCTCTTTCCCCCGGATTATAGTAAGGACCTGCATGAAGGGCGACAGACAACCGTCTCGTTGTATTGCGATATGAGTGCCTTATTGTTTTATAAGGCTTTCCTTTTGGCGGCGACAGAGGTATCGTTGGATATGGGTAAGGAACTTCGGATGCATAATAATCCGTCGTCTACGGATAAGATGGACCAGATCACGGTAGACCCGATCCCGTATGAATCGGTAGCGTTGTTTAATTCCCAGAATGGTTTTGCCAGTTTTTTGGTACCGGCTATCTTGATCTTGGTATTGCAACAGACCTTGATATTGGGCATCGGAATGTTGGGAGGAACGGCACGGGAAAAGAATCGTTTCCATAGTTTGGTACCTATTTGCAGGCATTTTAACGGGACTTTGCGTATCGTGTTCGGCAAGTCGCTGACTTATCTTTTGCTGTATGTGGTGGTTTGCATCTGGGTATTGGCTATTGTCCCTAAGTTATTCTCCTTACCTCAGGTTGGTGAGCCACTGACTATTTTGTTGTTTTTACTGCCTTACCTGTTTGCCTGTATTTTTATGTCTATGACGCTATCTGGATTTATGACGAGTCGTGAGTCGCCCATGTTGGTATTCGTTTTCACGTCTGTCATCTTGTTATTTATCTCGGGTGTCTCTTGGCCGGAGGCGGCTATTCCTCCGTTTTGGAAAGTGGTGGGTTATTTGTTTCCTTCTACTCCGGGTATCCAGGGATTTATTCGTATCAATACGGCAGGCGCTTCCTTGCATGAGGTGGCGCATGAATATCGGGTATTATGGATTCAAGCGGGCGTATATTTCATCTTGTCTTGTATCATTTATCGTTATCAGATCATGCGTAGCCGTAAGATGATTATAAAGCAATATCGGTATATGAAGATGCGACGGATGTTGCGAGAGAGAGAATAATCCCTCGTTTAGGTCTACCCTAATCGCTCATTTAGGGTGTCCCTAAACGGGGGATTAGGGTGAGGGTAAATGTGTGATTAGATTTTAACTTTCGGTTTATACATATCCTCAGCGGTCAGGCCACATTCTTTCATCATGCGGATACTGTAAGACAGATCGCTGACGTTTGGTGTCACGTTGTTACTTCCAAACGTGAATTTAACGCCGGCGGCTTTCGCCTTCATAATGATCGCTTTATTTGGAATATTGTATAGTTCGTTGATCTCTAAAGCTTTTCCGCTTTTTGCCAATGCCTCGACGAAACGGTTCATGCGGGCCTCCGTCCAGAATTCGTCAAAACGCTTATCCATCGGAGATGGCAAGAAACAAGGATTTACATAGATATCTACCGGCTCTTCCAATACGGAGCAGATACGATCTACGATCATGTCCATATATTGCTCCTCATTCTCGATCCAAGTCTCTTCCGGAATCCATAGGCGGGTACGGCGACCTTTATTGTCCTTGAACGTCAAAGCGTCCGTAAACACATAGTCGAATTCTTTAAGAGTCTCGGGAGAGAATGTGGTTATCCATTCGCGTCCTTCCGCTTGCATGCCAAGGATGAAAGGCTGTGAGCGCATCTCATTTAGGTAATCCATGACTTGTTGGTCGTTCGTGATCGGGAAACCGATGCCGCAGTTCGGTGCGATCGTATAATTGATACCGGTCTTGCGGGATTGCTTAGCGGCAACTTCCTTGGTTAAGCCACCTTTTAAGTGCACGTGATAATCTAATACCGGGAAATCCGATTGATGTAATTTAATGATCTCGTCATTTTGCTCATCGTTAGCTTCCGCCAATTGTGCGTTGATATCGATCGTGGATTCATCAATTACGTTCACGGTGATGTTCTTGATCTGGATCTCACCGCTACCATCACTCTCTATGGCAAATGTCCCTTCCGATAATAAGGCATAGGCGTTAGCGTCCGTACGATATGGGGCGGTCGGTTGGATATACTCCACAACCGGTTCGCCGTTTATATTTACATCAATCTCTTGTCCGGCTACCCGGATATCCATCTTGAACCATTGATCTTCTTTTACGAAGCTTTTGGTCAAATTCCTCACGGAAACAAGACTTCCTGTCATTTTCCACCAAACCTTATCAACCCGGTCATTATTGATAGCGATACGATATCCTTTCTTCAAGGTCGGGTCCGTATGGAACCAGACGGCGCCTTTGCCTCCCGGGGTAGTACGTAAATCAAGGGTCAGATCGAAGTTTTTGTATTTGCCGTTTTTCAGTACGGCCAGTGCATCCGTACCTTTCAAGGTCATTATGTCGTCTTGAACGGAGACATCGCCTGTCATTTTCCATTTGTTACTATCTTTGCCATCGAATAAGGTACCACTGCCGGAAACACTACAGGCTGTGGTCAGGACAAAGAGAAGGCCCATCGCTAGAATTGATAATTTTTTCATGATATAAATGATTTAAGTAATAATATATCCTCCAAAGATAACGAAAATTAAAATACAATGTCCTTTTTGAAGATTTTAACTTCCATAAAGATATAAACCTAAGAATATAGTCTTACTTTTGTAAAAATTCTCAATCAAACTTAATTAATAGTACTATGCAGAACAGACGTAATTTTTTGAAGCAAGCCTCTTTGATGCTTGCGGGTGGGTTGGTAGCCCCGCAGTTATTATCTTCTTGTGGCGGTAAATCAGGACAAGCTGCCGCTACAGCATCGGAGTCTTCTAAATATATAGGGCTTCAATTGTATTCTTTAAGAGACCTTGTAAAAGAAGAAGGTATCCAGAAAGTATTGGAAACCGCCGCTAAGATGGGTTATAAGAATCTGGAGACAGCAAGCTATGATAACGGAAAGATTTACGGTTTAGCTCCCGCTGAATTTAAGAAAATGGTGAATGACCTAGGTATGAAGTGTACGAGCGCTCACCTTGGACAGGCATTTACGAAAGAAAAAGAAGCCGAGGTTATGAGTTGGTGGGATCAAGCGATTGATGCTCATAATGAGTTAGGCGTTAAATATATGGTTCAACCGTGGATGCCGGTTAACGATAAGACTACATTGGATGACTTGAAGATGTACTGCGATTATTTTAACACGGTTGGTTATAAGACCGCTGCCGCTAGCATCGCGTTCGGTTATCACAACCACGACTTCGAGTTCCGTAAGATCGACGATCAGTTGATCTATGATTTCTTGCTGGATAACGTAAGCCCGAACCACGTATTCTTCGAGATGGATGTATACTGGGTAATGATGGGTGGCGGTGATCCTGTCGCTTACTTGAAGAACCGTCCGAGCCAGTTCAAGGCTATCCATATCAAGGATGAGAAAGAGATCGGCGCAAGTGGCAAGATGAATTTCAAGCCTATCTTCGATCAAATGTACGCTAATAACGTAAAGGATTGGTATGTTGAAGTTGAGCAATATACAAACAATGATCCGGTTGCCAGCGTTCAGCAGAGCTATGATTTCTTGAATAAGGCTGATTATGTGAAATAATCCGTTCGATGATAAAAAAGAAGAGGCTACTTCATTATCGGGTAGCCTCTTTTTTTATGTTCGCTTATTTGGAATACTCGTTCAATCGGGTGGATTTCGCAAGCTCGATGATTTGTTTCCAATCTTTAGCTAAGTTTTCCATATCCGGATATAGTAAATCCGCTCCGGCATCTAATAAAACTTGATCGGGGAGAGGTCCGGTGTTTACGGCTATCGTAAAGATATTGGCTGCCACGGCAGCTTCTACTCCCATGGGAGCGTTCTCTACCACAAAAGCTTCGTTAGGCTTCACATGCGCTTTTTGAAGTCCCATTAAATAAGGTTCGGGGTGTGGCTTGCCATATTTCACGTCGAAAGCCGTAACCATTTTCTCTCGGTTGAAATGTCCCGGATAGGTATGGTTTAGCTTATCGATCAAGCTATGTTGGCCGGAACCGGTGACAACCAATCGTTGCAGTCCAGATGCTTCCACTTCTTTTAGAACCTCTGCGGCGCCGGTCATGGGGGCACCGTCATTATAGGTATTGAATAGATCCGCTTTCTCTTTATAGATCGTTTGCTTCTCCTCGGCGGTAGCGTCTCGTTGGAAAGTGCGTTGGTATAGCTCGTTGATCGTGCTTTCCCCAGTACGTCCTTCGAACATATAAAAGTCTTCCGGCCGAGAAGTTAGCTGATGGAGGGTCGCTACCTCATGCCATGCCCGTGCATGAAAACGCATAGAGTCATATAATACACCATCCATATCGAAAAGAACAACTTTGGGAGAAAGGGATTCCTGCCTGTGTTTACGCAGATATCGGATAATCGCTTCTTGAATCATGTTATAACCTTCTTAAAAACCAATACAAAGGTACGTAATAAATCGGAATTAACAGAAATGGGAGGAAAGCTTCTTGAAATTAAATAAATATGATATATAATGGAATTTCATTTTATGAAACAAAAATGGTTTAAATGGGTGCTTACTTTTGATCCACCTACATGTACACCCTAACCGGATTGATAAATTCTATAATTATCTGGATGAGTTGATAGATGTATTGAAAAATAAGGGATATAAATTTATTTCGTTGAGATAATTAATCAATAAATTATGACGTAGTTCGGTGAGAACTCTAGTTAGCGCATTAATAACGAATTTTCAAAGGCTATAACTTGCTATGAATAAGTGATATCATAATACTGTATACTATTTCTTATTAATTATATTTCTACCAAAGTCTCACTTGTCTATCTGAAAGGGGTTCAATTATACCTGCATTTAGGTATATAATATTTCTGTATGCATTGATTTTTAATATATGATATTTTGATATTCCCCAAATATTCATATATTTGCAATGATTAAACAACTAAGTTCTCACCGGACTCTTTTCTGGTGAAGAATGGTATATTTATTATCTAGTATGAATAGAGGAGAATTAGTACAATCTCTTGTGGAAGAAACAGGATTGCCGAAAAATGTTGTTAGGGCCGTAGTGAATGCGTTACCGACTGTTGTGGCGAAAGGAATACGGGAAGGAGAATCTATTTCCATGAAAGGATTTGGATCTTTTGTACCTTGGCAACAATCCGAGCGATTGGCACGTAATCCGAAAACAGGGGAGGAAGTAATGATTACTCCACGTGTCTCGGTCAAATTCAAAGCCGGGAGCGATTTACTTAAAGAATTAAATGAGTAATAAAAACTATTCAAACGAAAAAACGGTTTCCTCGTGATGAGAAAACCGTTTTTTTATGGGGTAAATCGTATTATAAACGTGCTTTGATAGCTTCGCTTTCTTTCTCGTATCCCGGCTTATTCAACAGGGCGAACATATTCTTCTTATAAGCCTCGACACCCGGTTGATTGAAAGGATTCACACCTAACATATAACCACTGATACCGCAAGCTTTCTCGAAGAAATAGAACAACTGACCGATATAGAATGCGCTTACTTCCGGCATATTAACCTTAATATTAGGAACACCACCATCTACGTGAGCTAACTGAGTACCTAACTCGGCCATCTTGTTTACCTCGTCTACATGCTTGCCTGCCAAGAAGTTCAAGCCATCTAAATCGGCTTCATCTGTAGGGACCAATACGCTATGATCTGTAGCTTCCACGGAGATAACCGTTTCGAAAATCGTACGCTCACCGTCTTGAATCCATTGACCCATGGAATGCAAATCGGTTGTCAAATCTACAGATGCTGGGAAAATACCTTTACCGTCTTTACCTTCGCTCTCTCCGTAAAGTTGTTTCCACCATTCTGCGATATAGTGCAATTTCGGATGGAAGTTTGCCAAGATCTCAATCTTTTTACCGTTCTTATATAACTCATTACGAGTAGCGGCATAGATAGCGGCCATATTATCAGCGAAAGGAACACTCGCGTCTGTAGCTTTTTCCATGGAAACAGCTCCAGCAACCAAGTCGCGGATGCTGATACCTGCCACGGCGATCGGAAGCAAACCTACCGGAGTTAAAACAGAGAAACGTCCACCTACGTTATCAGGGATGATGAAAGTCTTGTAACCTTCTTGATCCGCCAAGGTCCGCAAAGCGCCTCTCTTAGCGTCCGTGATAGCTACGATACGATGTTTAGCCTCTTCCTTGCCAACAGCATCTTCCAATTGTTTCTTCAAGATACGGAAAGCCAAAGCCGGCTCTGTAGTCGTACCAGACTTGGAGATATTGATAATACCGAATTGCTTACCTTTCAAGACTTCGCTTAATTCATAAAGATAATCCTCTCCGATATTGTGTCCGGCGTATAACATAACCGGGTTTTTACGGTCGTTTTGCAACCAGTCGAAGCTGTTGTTTAACGCTTCTACTACCGCTTTGGTACCCAAATAGCTACCACCGATACCAATGGCTACGACCACCTCACATTTAGAACGAAGCACGTTCGCCGTATTCTCGATGTCGGCCAACTCTGTGTCCGTGATAGAAGAGGGGAGATGTAACCAACCCAAAAAGTCGTTACCTGCTCCGTTACCGTTATGTAATGTGGCAATACATTCCATTGCCTTGGCCTCTTGAGCGTAAACCTGTTCCTTGGAGACAGTGCCCAGAGCCTTGTCGATGTTTAAACTGATGTTTTTCATATGCTATTTTATTTAAACGTTTCCGTTAATTGACGAATGACCGTTGTCGGCGATTTCTTCTCGTACAATATATCATAAACAGCGTCCAGTATCGGCATGTTCACTTTATATTTCTCATTGATCTCACGCATACACTTGGTTCCATAATATCCCTCGGCGATCATTTCCATCTCCAGCTGCGCTGTCTTCACGGAATATCCTTTACCGATCATGGTTCCGAAAGTACGGTTACGGCTGAACCGGGAATAAGCGGTAACCAGCAAATCGCCAAGGTAGACGGAGTCGGTGATATCCCGCTCCAGCCCGTGTACGGCGTCCACGAAATTACGCATCTCCTCAATAGCGTTCGAGATAAATACGGCTTGGAAGTTATCGCCATATTTCATCCCATGGCAAATACCGGCGGCAATAGCGTACACGTTCTTCAGTACGGCGGCGTATTCGATACCGGTCACATCCTTACAGAAGGAATTCTTTAAGTATTGATTCTTGAAAACGGGGGATATCGTACGGACCTTCTCGATGTCGGAACAAGCCAACGTAATGTACGAGAGCCGCTCCAGAGCGATCTCTTCCGCATGACAGGGACCACCGATAACTGCTATATTTTCTGTCGGAACCTTGTAATACTCCGCGAAGTAATCCGTAATCAACATGTTCTCATCCGGTACGATACCCTTGATCGCCGAGATGATAAACTTATCTTTCAAAGAGGTCTTCACCTTCTTCAAATGTTGTTTCAAGAAAGGGGAAGGCGTAGCGAAGATCAAGGTATCCGAGTCCTTGATCGCTTGGTTGATATTGGAATAGAAGTTTATCTTGTTCGTGTCGAATTTCACGGCGGTGAGGTAACACGGATTGTGTCCCAACTGCTTGAACTCCTCGATACGATCGGGCCTACGCATGTACCAGTTGATACTATCTTGAGTTGAAAGTACGATCTTGGCTAAGGCGGTAGCCCAGCTACCACCTCCCATTATCGCGATTTTTCCGGGCAAATCCATCGTATCACGCTTTTATTCTCCTACATTGGCTATCCAAGCTTCTATTTCTTGGATCGTAGGATTTTGCAGTTCTAACTTATATTTTTTATTAAGCTCACAAAGCTCTTGTCTTAATTTGTTGGCGTTCGCTTCTTTCAGCGTGTCAACCGTCAGGTAGCCGGCTTTCTGCAAAGCGGGAACCCACTCCTCGGAAATGCCCAAGGCCACGTATTTGTCGGCGTTATCTTTCTTTACGGTTTTCTCCGGACGCATTTGAGGGAAAAGCAATACCTCTTGGATCGTTGTCTGTCCGGTCATCAACATAACCAGACGGTCGATACCAATACCGATACCCGACGTAGGAGGCATACCGAATTGAAGGGCGCGTAAGAAATCTTGATCGATGAACATCGCCTCGTCGTCCCCTTTCTCGCTCAAGCGTAATTGCTCCTTGAAACGTTCTTCTTGGTCGATCGGATCGTTCAGCTCGCTATAAGCGTTCGCCAATTCCTTTCCGTTTACCATCAACTCGAAGCGTTCGGTCAATCCCGGTTTGCTACGGTGCATCTTAGTCAGCGGACTCATCTCAACCGGATAGTCGATGATGAAGGTCGGCTGGATAAACGTACCCTCGCAGAACTCCCCGAAGATCTCGTCGATCAATTTACCTTTACCCATCGTATCGTCGATCTCCATCTTCAATTCCTTGCAGATCGCACGAATCTCGTCCTCTGTCTTACCTTCCAAGTCGTAACCCGTCTTTTCCTTGATCGCCTCCAAGATCGGCAAGCGGCGGAAAGGAGCCTTGAAGCTGATTGTCTTACCGTCGATCGTGCTCTCGCTCGTACCGTTCACGGCGATACAGATACGCTCCAACAGCTTCTCAGTGAAGCTCATCATCCAGTTATAGTCCTTGTATTGGACATAAAGTTCCATACAAGTGAACTCCGGGTTGTGCGTACGGTCCATACCCTCGTTACGGAAATTCTTACCGATCTCATATACACCCTCGAATCCACCGACGATCAATCGTTTCAAATACAACTCGGTAGCGATACGCAAATACAGATCGATATCCAAAGAGTTGTGATGCGTGATGAATGGACGTGCGCTGGCTCCTCCTGCGATAGATTGCAGGATCGGAGTCTCTACCTCCGTGTATCCGGCCTCATCCAAGGCGGTACGCATGGTCTTGATGATAGCCGCACGTTTCATGAAAATATCTTTTACACCCTCGTTTACTACCAAATCCACGTAACGCTGGCGATAACGAAGCTCCGGGTCATTAAAACCGTCGTAAGCGACACCGTCCTTATATTTAACGACCGGTAGCGGACGAAGTGATTTAGACAAAACTGTCAATTCTTGCGCATGAACGGAAATCTCTCCCATCTGAGTACGGAAAACGAATCCCTTGATCCCGACGAAATCACCGATATCCAGTAATTTCTTGAAAACGACATTGTAGGTGTCCTTATTCTCATCCGGGCAAATATCGTCACGGGAGATATAGACCTGTATTCTACCCTCGGAATCCTGTAATTCCATGAAGGAAGCCTTACCCATGATACGACGGCTCATGATACGGCCGGCGATACTTACCGGGCGTGGCTCAGCGTCGTCTTTGAATGTCTCTTTTATTTCTTTGGAAAATGCGTTCGTTACATACTCAGCTGCGGGATAAGGCTCTATCCCCATCTGACGCAACTGCTCCATGCTATTACGTCTTATTATTTCCTGTTCACTCAGTTCTAATAGATTCATTATGCTATTATTTTGTATAATACGGCGCAAAAGTACAAAATATTTCTGATTTATGCTGACTTATGTGGTAAAAGGTTGAGGTCACCGATCTTGTTTGTTCATGGATAAAGTCTCTTAGGATCCTTGGTGAAGTATCTTAGGTTTGTAGGCCAATGAACTTAAGACCCAATAATTTTATCTTTCATCACTAAATACAATTCTCTATCTTGAATCCAAGGAGAACTTTTCTCGAAGTTCCTCTTTGGAATAGTTTACTACTTCATTCATATCATGCATCGCTTTTTCGCTATGTATCCTTGAACGGAACATCCCATTTTGATCCCGGGGATGAGACAAATGGAATAAACAGCCCTCACTCCGATAAATCCGGTAGCCAAAACTCAACCAACGGTAATGTCTTTCTCCGTCCTCCAAGCCCCAGCCATAGAAATCCTCATTCTCCATACCCGCTTGCAGGTATTTTTCCGTTTGGGCGAAGACCGCTCCCCCGACTGCGCCTATCACTCCCTCTACTGTGTACAAAGAGTTCATCTTTGCTTGATGTTTTTTTAGGAAATCTAAGTCACGATGGAGCCAATAATGTTCCCTCAATATATCTGACGTATCTAAAAAATTACCATCATATGGATAAGCGACATCAGAAGTCCTAGTTCTAAGCTGTTTCACCGCATCCAATATTTGAAGGTGGTCCAGTATCACATCTGCGTCCCAAATACAAACAAGTGGAGTATCAACCCGCTTTGCGAGGATATTCAAGTATTTGGTCTTGTAGAATACAGGATCTTTATCCACGAGGAAAGTGTACTTCACCGTATCATCTTTTATTAACGAGGGGATAATCTCATTTTGGTATGATGAGGCCTCCAGAATTAAGATGCGTGTCCGGAAATAACGTACTATTGAGTCCACGGACATCAACAGGTTCTCCAAACGGATCATGGAATCGATCCGTACAGGAATAATAAATGTTGTATCTGTCAAGTCTATTCGCATAAATATCTTTGCTTAATGTTTAACAATGCCAACACCGTACCGGGGAAACCATTCAGCAATCCTCTGTGTATATTATAGTAGTATTCGTTCTCCATTAGGGCATCCCAAGCGTCAGACGAGATGATCCGATCGTAAATTAGGTGCGGATTGAAAGGGATGGTGTATTCGGGGAAGTCCCTTTTTAATCCCTCCAACAAGAAATATAGAGAAGCGTATCCATTACTGATATAGATATCCCTGCCTTTGATCTCTCTATTATATATTATGTCTAGGTTGATTGATTTTCTTAGTTCATCCACATATCTTTGCCAATCCGGCGAACAAACCCGTAAAGGTAACATGCCCCATAACAGATATAGTCGGTTCAAATGCAGATGAGGCAAATGGGAGAACATATACAGAGATAGTTGTTCCAGAACCTTTTGTATCCGATCCTTGTAAAAATCATATTGTATAAGACAGGACAGGGTTTTCATTAATATCGGTACGTGATATTGGTAAATGGAAAACGTATAGGATTCCTCGAAAAAGGAGGCGTCTATCAAATCGGCCAATTGATTAACTAACTTGATTGCTAAGCCCTCGAAAGGGAAACGCTCATTATCGTTTGTCTGGATTTCCAGCCTTTTATAAATGTAATATAAGAAATGGATGAGTTGAGACAGGGAATACCTAGATTCCATATTTCCGAAAACCAGCTTCTTGAATAGCAAATCATCGATACCACTTAGCAAATCATTAATATCACCGTCTACAAATTGCTTTTTTACAATATAATCCAATCCTAACGCAACTCCGCATAAACCTTCCTCCACGGTGAGTTCTGCGTTTTTAGAGAGATCGTTTTCCAAGAGATCGTCCAGCAATCGCTCAGCCTTCTCTTTATAAATAGCTTCTTGCGTATAATCATACAAATGGTATAAATAGATGAGTAATCCCATTTTGCCATGAGCCAACCCGAAAGGGTAACTTGTATGTAATGAGCCTATCAAATGCTTATTTAGCGAATCTATTTGTGATGCTAATTTATTCATAGTACTTAATTTATTAAATACGACATATCCTTTAACTCATATTCTTCCGGCAATAAATAACCATTTGTCAAAACTGTTGGAGTGGAACTTATTGTATTGCGCCTAACCCATTCGTTTTGTGCTTGAAAATTGGCTAACATATCTTTGTCATTAGGATTTAATCTGTATCTTTTATAGCAATCCTCTTTTTTATGACGCCCTTTTGCATACCAGTCAGATAGGAATCGTAAATAATCCGATTCATTATTTAGTAGATACATGGAGGTCAGTAGCATGGCGCTAGGTTCTAATTCCTTGCTAAAAGAGGTCAAGATGATTTGTATGCAAATCTCTTCTTTATATTCTTTGAGTAACTTTTCTATTTGGAGATGTAATTTTGCGCAAGGAGCACAGTGTGGATTAGAGATAATGGTAATCCACTCTTTGGCATCCCTATTGCCCAATAATATTCCTGTATTTTTGTCAATGTCATATTGAGGCTGTTCGTTTAATAAGCTCTTAAATACAGAGGCATTCAGTTTTATGCTGCTAAGTTTATTGTTGCTTCGTTGGATTTGCTTTTCTTTTACGTATAATGTAACAGTAAAATGGAGCGATAGAATGACGAGCCCATACACGCATCCAATGGTAGTGAAATCAAATAAATCCCATTGATTGAAATCCATGCCTATCGCGAATAGAGAGATAAGAAAGGTGATCCATACGGTAGCTTGTACAGATAAACATAAAGCGCACCATTGTTTTACCCTAAATTTTTGGTACCATACGCTCCACGCTGTATAAGGTAATGCGATTATATTCAGAGTCTCTGCATATATAACATATTGGGGCAACAAGGCGATAAACAATATTGCGGAAAGAAAATATCCTAAGCCGAAGACACTCCAACTGATCCCCAAGAAATGAGATGCTTGGGAATCCAATGTCCCGTTGCAATCACTGGATTTCAAAAACAAGGAACAAATTTTGTTGACATATTTATCCGAGCCTAAGATCTCTCGAGAAAGCAGGATACCGCAGAAAGATGCTCCGATCACATTAACACCCCATAACCCCCAGATTCCTATCTCCATTCCTCTGTTGGTGATAAGGGCACACCCTATTAATGATAGAAGTAATGAAACGAAACATGCGATTACTATCCGCTGTCGTAAGTATTCCTTTCTATGCTCTTTATAATCCGGTTCAATAGATTCATCGGTGGATTCGAAAAGAAGGACGATTCCTGACCATCGTTCCAAGAATACCGGGATAGATAATGTGATGTTTTTACCTCGCCATGAATAGATGATTGCCTCGGTAGAAACATGTCGTACCAATACAAACTCATGATCTACGTAAGCCACAAAGGGTACATCCAATGAGGATAAGCATTCTTGTGTTTTTGAATTTCGGCTGCTACATTCTCTATCTTATAATAACGTAGCATCTCGGATAATCCAAACAGGCTGTTTTTGTGTGGATGCTTCTCGTAGAATCTTAGGGTAAAATCCTTCGTGTATTTTATCGATAAGATTTCTAAAATTTGGATGAACAGATTGTCATGTTCCATAGCTTAGAGTTTTTAGTGATTATCTCAGCTTCCCGATAAACAGCACTGGATTACTCTCCTCGTTCAGTCCGGGGAAGCGTCGTGCGAACTCTTCCTTCTTCAAAACGTCTTCCGGATACATTAGCATGGCGCACCAGCCCTCATCTAACGAGAAGAACTGTTTGGGCAACCACCGGAAGTTGTCATCGAACTTGATGTTCTCTAAAACTCTTGCGTTTCCATCTTTTTTGTCGATTAAGGCAACCCCTTCAAGATCATCCCTTTTTCCCTTGAAGGAGAGTAATATTGTTTCCTTTGATTCCACGTAATCTGGGATATGACCGATGTATCCTTTTTCAGCTTCCTCCATTACGATTTGCACATAGTCCTTTCCGTCTTGTGCCCAAAATCCCGCTGGAGGAATTTTATTGTCGATATTTATTCGATATCGAACTTTAGTACTATCCATCGTACACTCAAGTATCTCATTGCCTTGATAGCCATGAGAGATTATAAGTCCTTCAAAACGTTCGAATGAGTTTGTGAATGAGCTGATATATTTATTTTGTTTCTCTATGGAGTCATAGGTGCTGATATAGGTTCCGTTCTTATGATTGATTATTCTGTAACGCAATTGCCTCTCGGTAGGCGTACATTTTATAATGTATGAGCTGTCATTGAATAGGATGATAGCCTCTATAAGTCCAATATTCTCATGATCACTCCATTTGCGAATAAATTTGAACGAATTGGAATAAGTAGTGACATCTCCTGATGAGGAAATTAAGATATCCCCATTAGGCCATATCGTGAAATTCCCTAAGAAGAAGTATGATTGTGGATCCTCCCCTTTTTTAGATAAGACACGTTTGATTTTTCCTGATTTATCATATGCTATTAAAATGTCATCAGAGCCGATGTATATGTCCTCTTGGAAGAGGGCGATGTTTCTGATTTTGTAAAGTACGTCTATCAATGCATCGTCTCTTGTTTCCAAGGGGACATACCGATATTCCTCAAACATTTCATCCACGTCTTTTTCTACCCGATGTGAGAGTGGAATAAAATACTCGATTGTTTCGTCCTTGCTATTATCCTTGGCTTGATCCGGATTACAACAGATAAGCAAAAGAGCGACTAAAAATAGAAGATAGATCATGATCGTTTTTGTTTTAAGAAAAAAAGCGGGTTTTAGCAGATGGCGCCTGCTAAAACCTGTTCTTTCTTTTGTTACTAACCTCCTATGGTATTGCAGTTTTGTACTCCTCCAAGACCATTGCATTTAGAATCACACTCAGAGCAGCTGGAGGCTTCAAAGGAACCGGAACTGTTCCAGCAATGACAATACGCACTTCCTCCCCCTAAGATTTTCATCATTTGCTCTTTTGGAAGAACTTTACCTTGTTGGTTTAGTACGACTTTTGTCAGTTTTTTGAGTTTGTCCATAATTTGAAAGATTTAAAAAGTTAATAGATGTGTAATGCTTTGATGTTTACAAATAAAATTAAAAAAATATTAAAAACAAGAAAAACGGTGCTTTGTGTGTTTTGTTTAATGTATTTTATCTATTTAATTGTATAGGGTACAAAAATTAACTTTTACGGGAAGGTCATGAGAAATGATGTAACCTAATTTTATTTTGAACTTCCTTGTTCTTTTATCGGTTAACATGAAGCTTAGAAAAACAGCTCATACTAACTTTCAACCCTGTGAAGTTTTTCAGGAGAAGGTTCTCTAAGATGTGAAGTACCTTAGAAAATAACAGTAAAATCTGTGAAGTAAATTTAGGCATAGTCAGTACGCTCATACATTTAAGATTGAGTAGTACTAACTTTCCTAAGTAAGTATATATCCTTTGCCACTAGCAGTATATATTCTATGGGCAAGTAAGTACTACTGCTTTTTTTCGGTTATATAAGTTGACAGACAGGTTTGTTTAGATCTTATAGTAGTAAGGCCGCACTCCTTCCGGCAGGAAGAAACGGATATCCTTGTCGGCTTGGTAAGCGTTACGGATAAATGTGGAGGAGATTTCCATCAAGGGAGCGTCTACCTTTTTCACGTTCGGATAAATGGCCGGGATCGAGATGTCGAATCCTAGGCGGGGATAAATCAGCAGTTTGTAGTCTTGGAGTATTTTTTCGTGTTCTTTCCATCGGGGAAAAAGCTGCCAGTTATCGGCTCCCATGATAAAATAAAAGTCCCGATTCGGATAGTTACGGGATAAGGTTCGTAGGGTATCAATGGAATAAGAAGGTTTCGGTAGGTAGAACTCAATATCGCAGACCCTGAATTTAGGATATCCGTCAATAGCGGCTTGGGCCATTTCCAGCCGTAGTGAGTCATCGAGCAGGTCATCCTTTTTCTTCAGCGGATTGTGAGGCGTGACTACGAACCACACCTCATCCAATCCCTCGAACTCACATAGCCAGTTCGCCAAGGCGAGATGGCCTATGTGAATGGGATTGAATGATCCACTGTAAATCCCGGTCTTGAGTCCCATACGATTTTTACTTAACCCTTCTTTTGCCAACCCTTATAGTTGATGAAACAAATGAATATATTAAATATCAGGGCACCCCCGATGATATACTCCTTATAATACAGGCTAATACCACCTAATACGAGGCTCGCTATCCCACAAACGATAGAAAGCCCCATCATAAAACGGGTATTCTTGAATATATTAGACATAGACTATTTGTTTAAGAACTCACGAATGATCTTCAACGCGTCTTTTTGGGCAGTCTCCAGATCATCGTTTACGACAACCTTATCAAACTGTCCCGTGAACCCTAATTCATACTCAGCCTTGGCGATACGGCTTTCGATAACTTCCGGGCTGTCTGTTCCCCGTCCTTCCAATCGCTTCCGTAGGTCATCGATGCAAGGAGGTTGGATAAAGACAGACAGGGCACGGTCTCCATAGAATTTCTTGATATTGCATCCGCCTACCACATCCACATCGAAAATCACGTTATCCCCTTCGTTCAAGATACGCTCTACCTCGCTCTTTAACGTACCGTAATATTTATCGGTATACACCTCCTCATATTCCAAGAAGTCTCCATTAGCGATACGACTGCGGAACTCTTCCGGCGTAAGGAAATAATATTCCACACCATTCTTCTCGGTTCCCCGCGGAGCCCGGCTGGTAGCCGAGATGGAGAAGCGAAGGTGTAAATCTTGTTTCAAAAGATAATTAATAATGGTTGATTTTCCGGAACCCGAGGGTGCGGAGAAGATAATTAATTTGCCAGCCATTCTCGTTAATCTTATTATAATACGTTTAGTACCTGTTCCTTGATTTGTTCCAACTCGTCTTTCATCTGGACCACGATCTTCTGCATCTCGGCGTGGTTGCTCTTTGATCCGAGCGTATTGATCTCACGCCCCATTTCCTGAGCGATAAAACCGAGCTTCTTGCCTTGGCCGTGACCGGATTCCATGGTTGAGATAAAATATTTCAAGTGGTTGTCCAAACGGTTCTTTTCCTCGTTGACATCCAGCTTCTCGATGTAATAGATCATCTCCTGCTCGAAACGATTCTTGTCATAGTCCTTCTCGGCTATCTTTTGCAGGTTATCCATGATACGAGCCTTGATCTTCTCGATACGTTCCCCCTCGTATTTCTCCACTTCTTTCAACAGAGTGGCGATATTGGCTATCTTTTGCTCAAAAAGCTTTTGAAGCATGGCTCCTTCTTGGATACGGAAATCACACAGGTGCTTGATAGCGTCCTTTACCGTTTCTAAAACCACCCCCCATTCGGATTCGTCCGGTTCTACGGTCTCGGACTTGATTGCGTCCGGCATCCGGAGCAAGGTCTGGAACCAATCGTTCGGAACGCTGATATTCAGTTTCTCTGCGATCTCCTTGATTTGGTTGTAATAATTCTCTACGGCGGCAAGATTGATCTGTGTAGGAGTATCTTTGCCTATATATTCTATAAAGATATTGAACTCAACTTTTCCCCGCTCCAAAGATTGAAGTAACAGGCTCCGAAGCTCCATTTCCTTATCCTTGTATATGGAAGGGATACGGGTGGACAAATCCAATTGCTTACTGTTTAAAGCCTTTATCTCTACGGTTACTTTTTTTGAAGGGAGCTCGGCAGTAACCTTACCGAACCCAGTCATTGATTGTATCATTTTTCTCAAAAGTTTGCGCAAAGATAGTGGTTTCCTTTTAGATTTGATGTTTATTTTTTCATAAATAGATGTTTCTCATAGGGCTGCCTTGATAGTATAATGAATTTTTGTATACCTTCGCAACCTAATCAGATTGAAGGATTGAGATTGTTTGTTCGTTCAATTATCAATTGTTAATAGTTAATTATTATGTCATTGATCTTAAATATCGAGACATCCACTTCCGTATGTTCAGTAGCCCTGTCGGAAGGGGAGGAGGTGGTCTTTGAGAAGGCTTCCTTTGAGGGGCCGTCTCATGCGGCGTTATTGGGCGTTTATATGGAAGAGGCATTAGAGGCCGCGAAGTTGAAAGGGATGAAACTGGATGCCGTGGCGGTAAGTAGCGGACCCGGATCTTATACGGGGTTACGCATCGGGGTGTCTGTGGCTAAAGGATTATGCTTTGGGTATGGTATTCCTTTGATCGGTATTCATACGCTGGATATTTTAGCGTCTGCCGCTATCCGGAAAAATAAGGAGGAGGCCGATTGCTTGTATTGCGCTATGTTGGATGCCCGCCGTATGGAAGTCTACTCTTCGATTTATGATTCCCATCTCAACACGATACGTGCTACGACTGCTGATATCGTAGATGCTGATTCGTATGCTTCTTTTTTAGAGAACGGTAAGGTTTGTTTCTTTGGAGACGGTGCCGCTAAATGTGAGACGGTAATCACTTCTCCGAACGCCTGTTTTATAGATGGTATCTATCCATTAGCTGTAAATATGGCATCCTTGTCGCAGAAAGCATATGATGATGGCCGTTTTGAGAATGTGGCTTATTTTGAGCCTTTCTATTTGAAAGAATTCCAAGCAACGATCGCTAAGAATAAAGTGCTGAACGAGGCGTTAGGGAAAAACAAATAAGAGTAAGGGTACACAACCAAATTCATGTTCCGGCTGTTTATTCTAAAATGAATAAATCAGTTAAAGACATGAGAAAGAAAAGTGTGAATACGCTATTGGTATTTGGTGTGGTTGTCGCTATAATCCTTTTGATGATCTGGTTGTTCCTCGGGACAACGTTGGTGGAGGATACGAGTACGGAGATTACTCCGGTTCCTATAGAGCAAACTAACTGAGAACAATAACATAAAAAGGCGGGATCCTTTCGGACCTCGCCTTTTTTAATATAGATAGTTGTTTTATTAACCAAGGAATCCTAGCAAGATACCGGCAGCTACAGCGGAACCGATTACACCTGCTACGTTCGGACCCATAGCGTGCATCAACAAGTAATTGGTCGGGTCGTATTCCAAACCTACGACTTGAGAGATACGAGCTGAGTCGGGAACAGCAGATACACCGGCGTTACCGATAAGCGGATTGATCTTATTGCCGTCTTTCAATATTAAATTGAATAACTTAACGAACAATACACCGGCGCAAGTAGCGATCACGAATGATAACGCACCTAGACCGAAGATCTTGATAGAGTTCAATGTCAAGAACTGTGTAGCTTGGGTAGAAGCACCTACCGTGATACCCAATAAGATCGTGATTGTATCGATCAGCGGACCACGAGCAGTCTCTGCCAAACGACGAGTCACGCCACTTTCTTTCAATAAGTTTCCGAAGAATAGCATACCTAACAATGGTAAACCGGACGGAACCAAGAAGCAAGTAAGCAACAAGCCAACGATCGGGAAGATAATTTTTTCCGTGGAAGAAACGGCTCTCGGCGGTTTCATACGGATCAAACGCTCTTTCTTAGTCGTAAGCAATCTCATGAACGGTGGTTGGATAATAGGAACCAACGCCATGTATGAGTAGGCGGATACCGCAATCGCACCCATTAAGTTTGGCGCTAACTTAGAAGAAAGGAAGATAGCCGTCGGACCGTCAGCACCACCGATAATACCGATAGCACCTGCTTGGTTCGGCTCAAATCCCATTTGAAGAGCAATCGTATAAGCACCAAAGATACCGAACTGAGCCGCTGCACCGATCAACATCAACTTTGGATTGGAGATCAATGCGGAGAAGTCGGTCATGGCCCCGATGCCGAGGAAGATCAATGGCGGATACCATCCAGAGGTCACACCCTGATAGAGGATGTTCAGTACAGACCCTTGCTCATAAATACCTACTTGAAGACCTGCGTCCTTGAAAGGGATATTACCGATCAAGATACCGAATCCGATAGGGATCAAAAGCATCGGTTCAAACTCATATTTAATCGCCAGGAATATAAACAACAGACCTACCAGAATCATGATGAGATGTCCCGGAGTAGCGTTGTATACACCTGTATAGGTAAGGAACAGTTGTAAGTTCTCACCTAAGAATGTTAAAAAGCTCTCTTGCATAGTCTTATCCGATTACTACGAGATCAGCACCTTCTAGCACAGAGTCTCCCTTGTGTACTTTAATTTCTATAATCTTACCGTCACGGTCTGCGTTGATGTTGTTCTCCATCTTCATAGCCTCAAGGATAATCAAGGTTTGACCTCTCTTCACGGTATCACCTACGTTGCACTTAACCTGCAAGATAACACCTGGTAGCGGAGTCTTAACAGCCCCTTGTGTCGTAGAAGCCGCCGGACGGGAAACAACAGGGTCTCCACTTGCCGTAGTCGGGGCTTGAGCTGGGCGTTTCAATGTAACCATTTGTTTCTTTGCCGGTTTCTCCATCTTAACTTGGTAGGGAGTTCCGTTTACTTCAAGTTCTGCGATATCATCCACTACAGAATTGATGTGTACTTTATATACGTTACCGTTAATGGTATATTTAAAACTTTTCATTCTTTAGTTCGTTTTTAGATAATTACTTTTGAGGAGTTTGACGTAAGCCATAGAGTTTTGAACTCCAAGGAGAATAAGCTCGTTGTACCTTACGTATAGTGAGAACCGTGTTCTCGATATCGTGATTATCATCGCTCATTTCGTATAGAGCGGTAGCGATGGCGGCGAATATCTCTCCAGATTCTTGTCCTGCGTCTGCGGTAACTGAAGCAGAACCTACGGCCTTCTCTACGTTACGTTTGCTAGCGGCGATAGATAATTTACCAATCTGCTTAAAGATGATGTACAACAAGAACAGACCTAAGAATACAACAGCCATAGCCGTGATAGTCATACCGATACCTAAAGAGTCATTAACCCTGAAGTTATCGATTTTCTCATTGGAGTCCAACGTCAAGTTGTTCGTACTGGGAGTGACTTTCTTTAACTGTGCCCAGTCTTTTTCGCCATCAATCACTCTACCGTAGCTAATGTCTGCTAATTGGCCTGCCGGAATTGTGATCTCATCGATCAAGGTCTTACCGTCGGCGTCATATAAGGCAACATAATTCTCCTTAGAGGGATCTAATACGAAGTTAACGTGGAATGTACCTCTGCCCGGCTGTCCGTCAGCCCAAAATAGTGTGTGCTGGCGGGGTTGGATCTGAGTTAATACGTCTCCCTTCGGGATCGGATATTTCATGGGATTGTTTTTGTCGTCTGTCAAATAACATCCCGCGATATTTACCGTTCCGGCCGAAGTGTTGAACAACTCAATCCAGCCATGACGTTTGCCATAGTCGTCAACGAAGTTATCCTCGTTGATAACCAATACTTCATTAATACGCATGGAGGTTGCGCGCTGTGCCTTTGCCCCGAATGAAATGAGCAAAGCGAACAGTAGCAATACCCCTATTTTCTTATTTATCATATTCATCTCCTGTTTTACGGATTATAGAGGCAGGTTATCATGTTTCTTAGCAGGATTGCTTAACTTCTTAGTCTGCAATTGCTGCAAAGCACGAATAATACGGAAACGAGTGTTACGCGGTTCGATAACATCGTCGATATAACCGTATTGAGCTGCGTTATAAGGATTAGCGAATGCTTTCTTATATTCAGCTTCTTTCTCTGCTGCGCATGCTTTCGGATCTTCAGCGGCTGCTACTTCCTTGGCGAAGATAACCTCTACGGCACCGCTCGGGCCCATAACGGCGATCTCGGCTGTCGGCCATGCGTAATTCATATCACCACGTAAATGTTTAGAACTCATCACGCAATAAGCTCCACCGTAAGACTTACGCAATGTAACGGTAATCTTAGGAACGGTAGCCTCACCATAAGCGTAAAGCAATTTAGCGCCATGAAGGATTACACCGTTGTATTCCTGACCTGTACCCGGAAGGAATCCCGGAACGTCAACCAATGTTACCAAAGGAATATTGAAAGCGTCGCAGAAACGAACGAAGCGACCTGCTTTACGAGATGCGTTGCTATCCAAGCATCCTGCCATAACCTTCGGCTGGTTGGCTACGATACCGACAGATTGTCCGTTGAAACGAGCGAAACCTACGATGATATTCTTAGCGTAGTCCGCATGGACCTCTAGGAACTCGTTGTTATCGACGATCGTACCGATAACCTCATACATATCGTAAGATTGGTTAGCGTTATCGGGAATGATATCGTTCAATACATCATCCAGACGATCGATCGGGTCTTTACACTCAACTAACGGCGTTTCCTCTAAGTTGTTCTGAGGTAAGAAACTGAGCAATTTACGAATCAATTGCAAACCATCCTCTTCTGTATCAACAGCGAAATGGGCTACACCTGATTTTGTAGTGTGTACGCTGGCTCCACCCAACTGCTCTTGGGTTACATCCTCACCTGTTACGGTTTTTACTACTTTCGGACCTGTCAAGAACATGTAGCTGGTACCACGTGTCATGATGTTGAAGTCTGTCAAAGCCGGAGAATAAACGGCTCCACCGGCGCAAGGGCCGAAGATACCGGAAATCTGGGGAACAACACCAGATGCCAAGATGTTACGTTGGAAAATCTCCGCATATCCTGCCAAGGCGTTTACACCTTCTTGGATACGAGCTCCGCCGGAGTCGTTCAAACCGATAACGGGAGCGCCCATCTTCATGGCTTGATCCATTACTTTACAGATCTTCATAGCCAAAGCCTCAGACAAGGCTCCACCGAATACGGTGAAATCTTGAGCGAAGATATATACCAAACGTCCGTCGATCGTACCATAACCTGTTACGATACCATCGCCTAAATATTTAGTTTTCTCGATACCGAAGTTTGTACAACGGTGTTGAACAAACATGTCGAATTCCTCGAAACTACCTTCGTCAAGCAACATGGCGATACGCTCACGAGCGGTATATTTGCCTTTTTTGTGCTGTGATTCGATTCTTTTCTCTCCTCCACCCAAGCGAGCTTGCTCACGAAGTGCGATGAGCTCTTTTACTTTTTCAAGCTGGTTACTCATTGTATTTTGATTTGTTGTTAGAAATGAACGGATTAATTATTTGTTGCCCGGCATGCAAAGTTCTGTCAATACGCTGCAAGTTGATTTCGGGTGAAGGAAAGCGATGTTCAAGCCTTCCGCGCCACCACGGGGAGCTTTATCGATTAATTTAACGCCTTTTTCCTCAGCCTCGTTCAAAGCTGCCTGTACATCAGGTACCGCGAATGCGATATGGTGGATACCTTCACCTTTTTTCTCGATAAATTTCGCGATCGTGCTATCTTCGCTGGTCGGCTCTAGTAATTCAATTTTAGTCTGTCCTACCTTGAAAAATGCGGTTTTTACTTTTTGGTCTGCTACTACTTCGATATTGTAGCATTTTAATCCAAGAACGCCTTCATAATAGGGTAAACAAGCCTCGATACTCTTCACTGCGATACCTAAATGTTCGATATGTGTAAGTTCCATGTCAATAATAATTTAAAGATTTAGTAAATGTTTGTTTCTATTGTGTGCAAATGTACACTACTTTTTATGAATGAGGAAATAATTTTTTGTTTTTATCTTCCAGTAAATGTGTTTAAAGATACATTTTATTAAAAATCGACAATCAGACGAACGTTCAATTGACGTCCGGTCAGATAGTTTGGAACTGCGTATTGGACATTATATACATCTGTTATCCAATAGTAGGAACTAACGTTTTTGATGTCTAATATGTTAAATACATCCAGACCTAGCCAAATGTTTTTCAAATGGCGGAAGAAGCCCCTGTCCATGATAGCGTCCGTGCCTCCTGCCAATTGATAGGAGAGGCCGATATCCACACGTTTGTAGGCGGGCGTACGGAAATAGCCGGCTTCGTATCCTTTGCCCGGGATTGTTTGGGGAAGTCCTCCGGATAGAACTCCTTTCAGATTTAGCTTGACTCGTTTATAGCCCGGGAAATAATCTTGGAAGAAAAGTGAGATGTTGTAGCCTTGGCTATTGGCCATAGGTACGGTCGTTGTTTCCCGGATGGTTTGCTGGGCTTTCATCAAGGAGAAGCTGATCCATGAGTCGGTACCCGGTACGAATTCTCCGAAGAATTTGACATCGAGTCCCATGGCGTAACCTTTGGCGCAGTTCTCGCCGTAATAGCGGATCTTGACGTTATCTACGGTGTAGGGGTTCAGATTGTCCAGCTTTTTATAGTACATCTCGGCGGTCACCTTGAAATTCCGGTCTACGGCACGGAACGTATAATCTCCTCCCAATATGAAATGGATGGAGCGTTGTGACTTTAGATCTTTGTTCAATACCGTGATATTATTGCCGTTCTCGTCTTTGTCTACTTTACGTAATTCCTTGTAGAAGGGCGATTGATAATACAGTCCGGTGGCGAAACGGAGCGTCAAGTCTTGGTCGAAGTTCGGGATAAAGCCCAATGAGGCACGGGGACTGAAAAGGAACTCCTTATTATAAGTCCAATAACTACCTCTAACCCCTGCGACTAACGTGAACAGACCTTGCTTGGTCCTGAATTTGAACGCGTCTTGCGCATAAGCGGAAAAGCGTGTGCTTTCTATCTGATTATCAGAAAAGAGGTTCGAATATACACTTACGTTATTACCGGTTTGGGGCAAAGAATAACCTGAGGAATCCCTTTTTTCCCATTCACTGATCTTATCATTGATTTTCTCCATTTGTACCGTGGCTCCCCATTTCAACGTATTGTTTAAAAGGCGGGCCATCCCATAATGCCCGACATTCATGACGGTGGAGTTCAAACGGTTTCGTGCGTGCTCGTGATAACGGCCTACGGACATGGCGGCTGACGCATCGTCATCCGGATTTTCCGCTCCGTTCTCGCTCAGCCAATATTCTCCGGCAATATCGTATCCCTCTTCTTCCTTGCTTTTGAAAGCGGAGGCTTGAAGTCCCAACTCTGTGTTCTCATTGGGATTGTGTTTCAATGTAAGCGCACCGAATAAGGTTTGGAAACGGTCTCTTTCCCTTCCGTCGAAATAGACTTTGAAGTTCTTGGGATGCTCGGCTGTACCGAAAGAGGTTTCCCGACTATAAGGGGTGAATTTATAATTATTGTTAGCGAGGTTTCCCAAGAAATTGATTTCCCATTTAGGGGCCAATTGGTACGTGATGTAAGTTTGCAGATCGATAAATTTAGGGTCGTATTCTGCGTCTGTATCCATGGTACCCAAAATAGACCGACCGCTTTTAAAGCGGAAACCCGTTACTTGGGTAAATTTACCGATAGAACTGCCTACATAAGCATTCGCACCCAACAAGCTCGCAGAAGCTGAGCCTTCGAATATCTTAGGCTTTTTATAGGTAATATCCAGCACGGAACTCATCTTGTCTCCGTAACGGGCCTCGAAGCCACCGGCGGCGAAATTGACCGCCTCTGTCAGGTCCGGATTGATAAAGCTAAGGCCCTCTTGTTGTCCCGAGCGAATCAGAAGCGGACGGAATACCTCGATCCCATTCACATAAACGATATTTTCATCATAACTACCTCCACGTACGGAATACTGGGAACTTAACTCGTTATTGGACGATACTCCGGCAAACGTAACGACCAAGCTCTCTATACTACCTCCGGAGGGATCGGGCAATAACTTGATTTTGTCCGCATTTAGGGACTCCATGGTCGTGGTCTGTTTGCGGATGGCAGTAACAGATACTTCCCCTAAATCAAATGAGGTATTGTTCATCTGTACGTTCAGGCGCATATCGGCTTGTGCCGAAGGAATGATACGTTCAGCTTTATTATATCCCAGACAAGAGTAAATAACGGAGATAGAATCCCCCGGCGATATGGAAAAGGAATAATATCCCTTCTCGTTGGTCATGGAGCCGATCAACGTGTTCTTAACCCGGACATTCACTAATTCCAGAGGGTTACCGTCGGCGTCACGGACATAACCAGTGATTTTTATGCGGCCTTCGCCAAAGGCACTCACGGAAATAAGTATAAATAGCAGCGCGGCTATCGCACGAATCTTCATAATCTATTGTTCAATTATAAAAATACTAACGAGAAAAAAGAACGATACGTATATATGGGTGCAAAAAATTATATTTATATTTGCGAATCTTAATATTAAAAGAGTACAAAGAACGAAAAAAATGGAGAGTTTTGCAACACTTATACAAAATAGAAGAAGTACACGTAAGTTTACCGAACAACTACTTTCACCCGAGCAGGTAGAACTGATCTTGAAAGCGGCGTTGATGGCTCCGGCCTCAAAACGTAGTAATCCTTGGCAGTTCGTGGTCGTGGAAGATAAGGAAATGTTGAAGAAACTTGCCGGGTGTAAGAAAAATGGTTCTGCTTTTCTGGAGGGTTGTGCCTTGGCCGTGGTTGTCTTGGCGAATGTGATGGAAAGCGATGTTTGGATCGAGGACGCTTCGGTCGCTTCTATTTATATGCAATTGCAAGCGGAGGATTTGGGATTGGGCAGTTGCTGGTGTCAGATCCGGAACCGGGTAACAGAGGACGAGGCGGATTCGAATAATTATGTTCGTTCGTTGCTGGATATCCCTTATCAATTGGATGTCTTGTCTATCATTGGTATCGGTTATAAGGATCAGGTTCGTAAGCCTTTTGATGAATCCCATTTACAATGGGAGAAGATACATATAGGAAAGTTCTCTCTTCCGGAAGAAAATAAAGAGGCGGAAGAATGAGAGTCGTATTTGTTGGTGCCGGAAACTTAGCTACCCGGCTTTCGTTGGAAATGCGTAAGTCCGGAATGAGTATCGGGCAAGTGTATAGTCACACAAGTGAGCATGCTAAGATTTTAGCCGATGAATTGGGATGTGGGTGGACTGTTGTCCCGGAAGATATTGTGGAAGATGCCGACTTGTATGTTTTCTCTTTGAAAGATGCCGTGCTCCAAGATGTTATCGCCCGTGTAAAACCGAATAACGGTTTGTGGGTGCATACGGCAGGGAGTATGCCAATCTCTGTATTTGAAGGTCTTACGGCTAGATATGGGGTGGTTTATCCGTTACAAACGTTTAGTAAGAGTAGGGAAGTGGATTTCAAGAAAATACCGTTCTTTTTAGAGGCGAACTCGTCTGAAGATGAGAAGGTGCTGGGCGAGGTGGCTAGGGCGCTCTCCAGTGATGTCCGTTTCCTCTCCTCCGAGAAGCGAAAGAACTTACATTTAGCGGCGGTTTTCGCTTGTAATTTTACGAATCATATGTATGCGCTAGCTGAAAAGATCTTGGAAGAACAGCAAATACCGGGAGAGGTCTTGCTACCTTTGATAGACGAGACAGCCGCTAAGGTACATGTAATGTCGCCGGTGCGAGCCCAAACGGGACCAGCTATACGATATGACGAGAATGTGATAAACAAACATATGGCTATGCTTAAAGATCCGGATATGCGAAATCTATATGAGCTGATTAGCCGAAGTATACATAAGGAGGCTCGACATGAGTAGTATAAACTATGATTTGAGAAAAATAAAGGCTTTTGTCTTTGATGTAGACGGGGTGCTATCCTGCGATGTGATTCCGCTTCACCCGAATGGCGATCCGATGCGTACTGTCAATATCAAGGATGGCTATGCCTTGCAATTGGCCGTGAAGAAAGGTTATGAGGTCGCTATAATTACGGGCGGATATACGGAAGCCGTACAGATTCGCTTTTCTCGTTTAGGAATACAACATATTTATATGCGTAGCGCTGTAAAGGTGCATGACTTTAAGGATTTCATGGAAAAAACGGGCTTGTCTCCTGAGCACATCATGTATGCGGGTGATGATATTCCTGATTATGAGGTAATGACGCGAGTCGGATTGCCGGTGGCACCTGCGGATGCGGCTCCGGAGATCAAGGAGATAGCGAAATATATATCCTCCCGGCGAGGTGGCGAAGGCGTAGCTAGGGACGTGATCGAGCAAACGATGCGGGCGCAAGGACACTGGTTCGGCGAGGAGGCTTTTGGGTGGTAAAATTTTGGTGAATGTGTAACGCTTAATCGAATAGGTTATGTTAGAGAATTTAAAAAAGTACAAGATCGTCTTAGCCTCTAATTCTCCGAGACGACGGAATTTGTTATCTGGTCTGGATATCGACTTCGAGGTGAGGGTAATTTCGGATATTGACGAGTCTTACCCGGATTCTATTGACTCCATGGAGATCCCTTTATATATTGCCCGTTCGAAAGCGGAGGCCTATAAACCGACTATGGCGGATGATGAATTGCTAATCACGGCAGATACGATCGTTTGGACGTTTGACGGGGTTATGGGAAAGCCTGCGAATCGAGAGGAAGCTTATGCTATGCTTCATGCTTTGTCGGATCATGTACATCAGGTAATAACCGGTGTTTGTATCATGACGAAGGACAAAAATGTAGGCTTTTCCGTCGAATCTGCGGTTTGTTTCGCTAAATTGGGTGATGAAGAGATTAATTATTATTTGGATAAATATAAACCTTATGATAAAGCGGGAGGGTATGGCATTCAGGAGTGGATCGGTTATATCGGGGTAGAGGCTATCAATGGTAGTTTTTATAACGTGATGGGATTACCTGTGCAAAAGCTTTATCAGGAATTGAAACATTTTTAATCTCAATTCAAGGTAAAGTATTTATCCTTCATATAATATTCTATCTGATTTAATGTGTGCGCTAAGGCTGGGGGAATCGGTAAGACGACCGGTTTCTCCACATTCCATTCCGGGTCATTTATGATCATGTCGGATAGACTGCCCGCATGTATTAAGATAAGGCGGGTAGGGGCTGAGGCTATAACCTTATGATTGGTGTTTTGCGCAAGTAGCATGAAATGATCTTTTGCCACTTCCGCTATATGTGTCCCTTCTTGGCTGTAAATAATAAGTTTTCCCGAAAATACGAAGATTAATAGGTTATCCGTGGTTGTGGAATTAAACAGGGAATCTCCGGCTCTCAGTATTTTGCATTCAAGTTGATTTAGATAACGCTTCATGTAGGAACTTAAGGATTTTCGAGGATAGCCAATGTTTTTCTGTTAGGAAGGTATTCCAACATACCTTTTGAGTAGGTGACTTTCTGTTGTCCGTTGTTGTCCGCATAAATAATGAAATACTCTATTTTGGGGATGGATTGTGCCAGTAGCTTCGCTTTCTCGACTCCCAAAACCATGAAAGTCGTAGCGTAAGCGTCTGCTGTCATACAATCTTCCGCCACGATTGTCGCACTAAGGATATTTTGTCCAGCGGGATAACCGGTCGCCGGATTGATCGTATGGGCATATTTCTTACCATCCTTGATGTAGAAGTTTCGGTAGTCACCAGAAGTAGCCACACCCCCTTTTGGGCATAATTGTACGATCTCTTCAACATCATTTGTTACGCCACTTGTCCCTATTTCCGGCTTGTTGATGCCGACTCGCCAACAGTCACCTTGTTGATTTACGCCTTTCATGGTGACCTCACCACCTATTTCTACCATGTAGTTCTTTACGCCTTCCTTTTCCAGCAGGCGGGCGATAACATCGCAAGCATAACCTTTTGCGATGGACGAACAATTCAATAGAATCCGGGGATCTTCTTTGATGATTTTCTTTCCTTCCAATCTTACTTTTTGATAACCGACGAAAGCCTTGATGCTATCGATCATCTGCGGGGTTACGCTGTCCATCTTACTGAATCCGAATCCCCATAGATTAATTAATGGAGCGCAAGTAATATCAAAAGCTCCTCCTGATTTTTTGGAGATTTCTTCCGCCTTAATGAATACTTCGGTAAACCATTCATCTACCTCCACATCCTCGTTATTATTGACTTTAGCGATCGTGGAGTTGGGGTTGAAAGGATTTAAGGAGAGGTTAAAACGTTGCAGCTCGCTGTCGATCTTATCGGTTAGGATTTGCTTGGCCTTGTATTTGATGTGGTAACTTGTATGAAAAACAGAACCACTCTCTTCGAAATATTGGCCCTTGTCCGAGCAAGCCGTAAGCGATAAGATCAACAGGCTGACTAATATGGAAATATTCTTGCGCATCATTATGAAATTTTATGTCGCGAACTTACATAAAAAATTCCATATATGCCCCTTTCATGGGGGAGACGCTATTGTGTGTATAAATATCAAGGATTCCTTTTTTATATTGTGACTCTGGTTTTATCCAATGTGCACGCCTTTCGGATAGGATCTTTTCTATTTCTTCCGCGCTTCTCTCGATACCGCCGGTACCGATTATATCCAATCTTCTCGCTGGAATATCGATACGGATCAAGTCATCGTTCTCTACCAAGGCGATCGGTCCCCCCTCGGAAGCCTCCGGGGATACATGTCCGATCGCCGGGCCTCGGGTCGCTCCGGAGAAACGACCGTCGGTGATCAATGCGATGGTCTCTACCAACTCAGGATCGGAGGCGATCGCTTCTGTCGTATAAAACATTTCTGGCATTCCACTTCCTTTCGGTCCTTCATAACGGATAAATACCGCTTCTCCCGGATGGATTTTCTTTTGTAATACCGCCTCAATAGCGTTCTCCTCACAATCGAATACCCTCGCTTTCAGGGTGACTTGCATCAAGCGGGGTGAAATCGCCGAATGTTTTACGACTGCCCCTTCGGGCGCTAAATTTCCTTTCAATATAGCGATGGCTCCTTGTGCCTTGATCGGTGTATGAAGAGGTTTGATAATATCGCCAACCTTTACTCCTAGGGCAGGAAGATATTTATGGCAATTCTCATAGAAGCCGTTGAGCTGTAAATCTTTTAAGTTTTCTCCCAATGTTCTGCCGGTAACGGTCTTGACATCGAGATGGAGGAATTCCTTGATTTCTTCCATGATCGCCGGTACGCCTCCCGCATACCAGAAGTATTCGCCGGGCCAAAAACCGCTGGGACGTATATTTAAAAGGTAGGGGATCTTACGATGTATCTTGTCGAACAAATCCGGTGATAACTGGATTCCCAGTTCATGGGCGATAGCTGGAAGATGAAGCAGGCTGTTGCTGGAACCCGCTATGGCGGCATGTACCATGATCGCATTTTCAAACGCTTGTATCGTCATGATATCGGAGGGTTTTAACTCTTCTCTCGCCAGTCCGAGCGCATGTTCTCCGGCTTTACGGGCGGTTTCTTTTAACTCGGGTAAATGGGCGGGGATCAAGGCGGAACCCGGTAAAGCGATGCCTAGCGCTTCTGCCATTACTTGCATCGTAGAGGCAGTGCCCATGAAAGAACAAGCTCCACAATCCGGACATGCGTCACGCTTATAAACCATGAATTGTTCTTCCGTTATTTCCTTTCGCTCGTATTGGGCGCTATAGGTACCGATTTGTTCTAACGTGAGTAGGTTGGGACCGGCTTTCATTATACCACCGGGCATGAATATAGCAGGCATATCTAGCCGGGCTATCGCCATCAAATGCGCAGGGACGGATTTGTCGCAACTGGCTATAAAGACACCAGCGTCGAAAGGAGTCGCTTTTACATGAATTTCCATCATGGCGGCCATGATATCACGGGAGACTAATGAGTAGTTCATACCATCGTGTCCCTGCGCCTCTCCATCACAAATATCGGTGACGAAGTAGTTTGCGGCACGTCCCCCCTTTTCCTTTATACCGATTCCGGCCTCGTCCACCAATTTATCCAGATGGGCGCTTCCCGGATGGCTATGTCCGTAACTGCTTTCTACAATGATTTGCGGTTTACTCAATTCGTCGATTTTCCAACCGCTGCCTAGCCGGAGTGAATCCAGCTCCGGCGCTAGTTTTCGTAATTGCTGGCTTTTCATGTCTATTAATTAATGTATAAGGTTATTTATTCAATAAGGTATCCCTAGCTAAAGAATAAATGCTCTATTAAAATTTTTGTACCGATACCGATTAAGATTAAACCTCCGATGAGGTCCAGCTTCAAGTCGATTCTCTTGCCGAATCGGTTACCGAAATAGACACCGAAGGCAGAGATAGCGAAGGTGACAACACCGATAGTCGAGGCTTGCAGCAAGAGTGGTGATTTTAAGATCGCCAGAGAGATTCCTACGGCGAGGGCATCGATACTTGTCGCTATTCCCAATCCGCATAATGTCCGGTTACATAGAGGATCGAATTTCCCGTCTTCCTCCTCTTCCTTCGTGCTATCGTATATCATTTTTCCACCTAAGTAAAGCAAGAGGGTAAATGCGATCCAATGATCGAAGGCGCAAATGTATTTTTCGAATCCTAATCCCATCGTATAACCAATCACGGTCATTCCGGCTTGGAATATACCGAGCACGCTCGCTATCTTAATAATATTACCGGCGGTGCAGTTGTTCTTAAGAACTGCGCCGCCGGTAACTGATACTGCTAGGCTATCCATGGATAAGCCGATCGCTAGTAGCAGAACTTCAATGTATAACATACTAGAATGATTCCCGTTTAATAATTTCTTCTATGGGCTTACGTTTCTTTGGAGTCTCATCGAATAATGCCGGGTCGGAAGGATAGCCGAACGGTATCAGTACAACAGGCTCGATCGTTTCCGGAATTTTAAAATGTTTACGGCAAAGCTCCGTGTCGAAATTGCAAACCCAACAAGTACCCAATCCTTGTTCGGCAGCGGCTAAACAAATGTGTTCCGTGGCGATAGCCGTATCGATATCCATATGATCCTTATGATCGCCCCGTTTCCAAGATTGCTGATGATCTCCGCAAACGATCAAGTAATAAGGCGCTTGCTTGAACCATTCCCGGGGATAGCATTCTTGTAATTTAGCTTTTCCTTCCGCGCTTTGAACCCATACAAAATACCAAGGTTGATAATTTACCGCCGAAGGGGCCAAACGAGCTGCTTCTAGGATATAATCAATCTTTTCTTGCTCCACATTTTTGGGGGCATACTTTCGGATAGAACAACGTTTTCTCGCTAATTCTAGGAAACTCATATCTCATCCTCTATTTTATAGTTATTGCGATTCGGAGAATTGCGGGAAATCAACTCCCCGATAAAGCCCGCTAGGAACATCTGGGTTCCCAGAATCATCGCTGTCAATGAAATATAGAAATAAGGGGAACTTGTAACCAAAGGTCTTAGATCTCCAGAGTACATCGAGATCAATTTCATGCTGAGTACGATTACTAGAGCGATAAAACCAATGAAGAACATAGCGCTTCCCCATAAACCGAAGAAGTGCATCGGTTTCTTTCCGAATTTGGAAGTAAACCAAAGCGTGATCAAATCAAGATAACCGTTCACGAAGCGATCCAACCCGAATTTAGTGGTTCCGTACTTGCGGGCTTGATGTTTCACTACTTTCTCGCCAATCTTGTGAAATCCGGCAATCTTAGCTAAATAAGGTATGTAACGGTGCATATCGTTATACACCTCTATATTTTTAATGACAACATTCTTATACGCTTTCAATCCGCAATTGAAATCGTGTAAGTTCTTTATTCCCGAGAATTTACGAGCTGTCGCGTTGAATAATTTCGTGGGGATCGTCTTAGACAACGGGTCATATCTTTTCTTTTTCCAGCCGGATACCAGATCGTACCCGTCTTCGGTGATCATCCGGTAAAGTTCGGGTATCTCATCCGGGCTGTCCTGCAGATCGGCGTCCATGGTAATGACCACGTCACCTTTAGCCCGTTGGAATCCGCAATGCAATCCCGGCGACTTACCGTAGTTGCGACGGAACTTGATTCCCCGGACGTGTGGAGAACGTTGCTTCAACTCCTCGATCACTTCCCAAGAATTATCCGTACTGCCGTCATTCACGAAAATGACTTCATAGGTATAATTATGTTCTTTCATCACCCGCTCTATCCACGAGAATAACTCGGGTAAAGACTCGGCTTCGTTATACAACGGGATAACAACTGATATGTCCATTATTTGTCTGTAATTAACTTTTTAGCGGTTTTCAGTGATGGAACCTGTCGAATTGTTCCTGCACAAGAGAGCCGCTACCGGTATAGAAAGTATGATGCCGTAAAATACGTTATTAAATATTCCTTGTATGGCCATGTGGATTGGCGAGATACGAATCTTGCTGAGCGAGTCGATCATCTCCGAGCTGACTTGGCTATCCTTTAGTACAGTCGTTAATTGCCCGATCGCATTTGCCACGAAATCAGGCGGGGCGATGAACTGATAAAAGACAAAGTATTCAAGCGAGACGATCAATGCGGCGAAAAAATACAACATCGTGCCGAATCTCCATGCATGAAAGAAACTGATCCTTCCACCGATGTCGTGCCGATATCTTTTCGTCATGTAGTAGGCGATGAAAGGGACGGCGAGCGTCAATAGCCAATAGACAAGACTTAAGGAGGGGACGGAAACGCTGAAGATGAAAAAGATGTATTTCACTACCCAATATATACCCATGGCCAAACCATAAGTCATAGCGCCTTTTAAAAGTAAATTCTTATTCTCTTCCATGATGCTGCAGTTTTGAATTCTTATCAGCAAAATTAATATATTAATGCAAATGCGCAACTATATTATGCCTAAAATGCGAAAAAGGAAGCCTACTTATAAGCTTCCTTCTTTAAGATGTGTCTTATCTGAGCCTCTTGTCGGATTCGAACCAACGACCCCGAGATTACAAATCACGTGCTCTGGCCAACTGAGCTAAAGAGGCAGGTGGGTAAGCTTACTACATCGCGCCGCTACGACCAAGTACCCTTGCTGCGGTCAAGCCCTGGGGGATTCCGAGGGAGCATGCCGTGTAGGACTTACCCGGGTGCAAAAGTAGATATTATTTTTTACTTTGCAAGCGTTTTCTTACTCTTGGGATGATAATTGTTTATAAAGAATTGAAAACCTTATGCTTTTGGTAGTGTTAAAGAATGTTTTATGTGTTGTGGCCGATGGTTTATCAAAGAATGTTGATTTTTTCATTGTGAGGAAAAAATATTTTCATCATGAAGAAAAAGTATTTTCACCGTGAAGAAAAAGTATTTTCATCACGATGAAAAAACAGTTTACTTGGAAGAGGTTCCGCTTTCCAATATGCTGACGATGGAGAACAACGTAAAGCAGATCGCTCCCAGTCCAGCCAATACCCGTGCGGGAATGGCATAATAACTATGCTCGGCCGCCATCTCGAAAAGGAAAGCGGAGAGGAAAAGGCAGAATAAAGCCGTGAATATAGGAATTAATGGAATCCGGTTGGCAAGCTTGAATTCTTCCCTCCATATTTTAGACAGCAAGATCACCTTGCTGGAGATACTATAGCAAACTAATCCAAGGCCGATCATGATATATCCGGTTGAGGCATTAGCCGGGTCGCTATCTCCTAATACGAAGAGGCCCCATATCAGACTGATAGATCCCATCAGGATGACAAAACGGTGCCATAGCCTTTTTTCCAATCGGGAATATGTGTTTCTTATTTGTCGGGCGATCGTGGCGACTAAAGCGATTAAGCTGCTGCAAATACATGCTAGTCCGGCCATCACATGCCCGGCGACAAAGTATTGGGAATGCTCGTCGCTATGCGCTAGCAACCGGTAAGCCCAAATCCATGCGACTATGGATATAAATGATGCTACAAGGATCAAGAATACCCCCTGCCAAAAGTTGAACGCTTTGTCTGGTATTCTGGGATCGTCGCTTTTGGCGTTCATTTGTATTAAGGTGAATCGGGTAGAGGCGGTAGCCGTTGTTGCTACGCATGCGGTTATAAGGCCCACCCCGCAAATGACATGGCCCGCGACAAAGTCTGCTGGCGCCGGTGAGGACATGAGTAAGATAAAGCCCGCCAGAAAAGTGATGGTTGCCGAGAGATATCCAAGGATAGGCAAGGCGAATCTGGCTACATTATTATATGTATGGATAATTTGACGAATAATGGTCGCTGCCGTAGCGAACAAGGCTATACAAATAAAGCCAAGAGAGAATACGACAGGTCCGGCGACGAATCTGCTGGAGTCCACTCCATAGTTAAAGACAAAAAATCCATAACCGAAACAAAAGAGGGCCATTAGCAATGGAATCGCCCTGAATAAGACACTAATCCCGTAATTCATAACTTGTTTTTTATTTAGATTTTTCTTCAAACAGAGATGCGATCCTTTTTGTTCAAGAAGAATTTTAGAGGTTATACGATGTTTTTGCGTGTTATTTCATCATTTTTGTTTTTCTTTGCGGAAAATATCAGAGAAGTGAATCTTATTATAGAACAAGGTAACACGTCATCAAAGGTCGCTGTGTATAAAAATGGGCATATAGAGGCTTCTTTTGTATACAAGCAATTCGGTGTATCTGTGGTCGCTGCTCTTTTTGAGAAGTACGCTTTTACGCAAGGCATTTTATCGACGGTGATAGATACGGACGATGAGTTGATCGCTTATCTAAAAAATAAGCTTCAGCGTTTTGTCTTTCTGGATGAACACGTAGCTTTACCGATCAAGGTGGAATATGGGACGCCGAAAACGCTAGGCAAGGACCGTTTGGCCGCTGTCGTGGGGGCGAATTATTTGCGGCCGGGAAAAAATCTGCTGGTTATCGATGCCGGTACCGCTATCACGTATGAGGTGATAGAAGCGCCGGGTATCTTTCTGGGAGGGAATATCTCTCCGGGGATGACAACCCGTTTTCGAGCGTTGAACCATTTTACGAAGAAACTGCCTTTGGTAACGGAAGAGGATGATATACCGCTTATCGGGAGAAGTACGGAAACGGCTATCCAAGCGGGTGTGGTGAATGGGATTGTTTACGAGATGGACGGATATATTGACGAGCTGAAAGTAAAATATCCGGATCTTTTGGTTTTTTTAACAGGCGGTCATTCGTTTTATTTTGAAAGACGGCTAAAAAACTCCATCTTTGCAGACATTAATTTAGTGTTGACAGGATTAAACAGAATCTTAGAGTATAATGTTGAAAATTAATAAGGTAGTAATAATAAGTTTTCTTATCTTTACACAATTGCCATTGTGGGCTCAAAATAACACGAACTCGCCTTATACGCGATTTGGATATGGAGAGTTGGCGGATCGATCTTTTGGTGCCGGAAGGGCGATGGGTGGAGTCGGTTATGGATTAAGGTCCTCTAAACAGATAAATCCATTAAATCCAGCATCTTATAGTTGTATGGATTCGTTGACATTCCTTTTTGATTTTGGTGCGTCCGGTCAGGTGTCTTGGTTCTATGACGGTACGAATAAGCAACGACAGATGAATGGAAACGTGGAGTATATCGCTATGCAATTTCCGATCACCCGGCGTTTAGCGATGAGTATTGGTTTATTACCTTATTCATATGTAGGATATGATTTCGGCGAGAGCCGTACTGAGGGCGGTTTAAGTTGGGGAGAAAGCTTTAGTGGCGAAGGTGGCTTAAGCGATGCCTATTTAGGGCTCTCCTATGATATTTGGAAGAAGCGTCTTTCCATTGGTTTGAACGCCGGATTTTTATTTGGAAATATAACACATTCCCGCAACTTGATTTTCCCGAGTTCGACAGGGGCGGACGATGTGTATAGAAACCAACGTTATGAGATTCGTGATTTAAAGTTAGATTTTGGTATTCAATATACGCATCCTTTGAGCAAGACGGAGCATGTCACGGTAGGTTTCGTTTATTCTCCTGGGAAAAAGCTGAATACGACTGTGTATGATACTCAACTTGTCGGTTCTTCGGCTACATCCGGATATACAAGGAACGATACAATTAAGAATTATCGGTTTGATATGCCAAACTCTTATGGAGCGGGTATCTCTTATGTGAAGGAGAACCGGTTGACGTTAGCTGCGGACTTCTTATATGAGGACTGGGCGAACGCTTATTTTGATAACGAGAAAGGTCAATTCAAGAATCGTACACGTGTAGCGGCTGGTGCCGAATTTATTCCTCGTTATGTTAATCGTAATTATCTGGGACGTATCAGATACCGTGCCGGTTTTCATTATAGCAATTCGTACTTAAGAGTCAGTCGCTCCGAGGAGAATGGTTATAAAGGACATGGTTATAATGAATATGGGGCGAGTATCGGTTTTGGGCTTCCATTGATCGATAACCGTTCATTAGTGAACCTGTCATTTGAATACGTGAAGATCCGTCCGGAATTACGTACAATGATTGATGAGCAGTATTTCCGGTTTACGGTGAACTATACATTTAATGAATTATGGTTTTTTAAACGAAAAGTGGATTAAACCGGGAATGGCCGAAAGGGTCTAATGAGTATGATACTTTTTTGAAGGAATATAAATTTATAGCTAACTTTAATAGAAAGAGATATGAAGATCAAAGTTTTATTACTAGCGCTTGGATGTACTATGGGTACATTGGGTGCTTATGCGCAGAAAGGAGTAGATAATGGTACACAGTTCGGTTCCGGTGAGGATAGCGTGCGTTGTATTACCAATATCAGCTTGTTCGTTCCTTACGCGAAAGCCGGAAACTTCAAAGATGCCTATGATTTCTGGAAGATCGTGTACGATGAGTGTCCTGCCGCTACAAAAGATATCTATTTGTACGGTGTGAAAATTATGGGCTGGAAGATCGCCCAAGAGAAAGATCCCGCTAAGAAGAATGCTCTTATTGATGATTTGATGGGGGTTTACGACAAGCGTGTGAAATATTTTGGAAATGATCGCCGGTATGGAAAAGACTGGATCGTTGCTCGAAAAGTGCAAGATTATTTAGCGCAAACAGGCGATAATGCCGACTATAATCAGGCCTATACTTGGTTGAAGGAGATCGTTGATGAGAAAGGTGCTGATACGGAGGCTCTAGGTCTCTCCTTGTTTAGTTTCTCTTCTATGAAGAAAATGCTTAACGATCCGAACTTCAAAGAGCAGTATATTCAAGATTATTTGAAGGTTTCTGCTGGCTTGGATGCTCAGTTAAAAGCTGCGCAGGCTGCAAACAATCAAAAAGAAGTGAATGCCTTGACCGCATATAAGAGTGGTGTTGATAATGCCTTTGCAAATAGTGGTGCTGCCGATTGCGAGACTTTGCAGAATTTGTATGCTGCTAAGATCGAGGAGAATAAGGATAACTTACCTTATTTGAAAGAGACTATATCTTTGTTGAGAAGAACAGGTTGCCAAGAAATCGAGGCTTACTTTTTGGCATCAGACTATGCTTATCGTCAAGAACCTAGTGCCGAGGCAGCTGTTGGGCTAGGAAAGAAAGCCGTTAAGATAAAGGATTATGATACGGCTATTAAATACTTTGATGAGGCCGCGAATTTAGAAACGGACGCGACTTCAAAAGCTGATGATTATTATATGATCGCATTGTTGCTGTTTGAGCAAAATGCTTATTCGAAGGCTAGACAATATTGCCAGAAAGCTTTGGAGGTAAATCCAAACTATGGTAATGCTTATTTATTGATCGGCAAGATGTATGCCGCTACTTCTAAATCTGTCTTCCCGAATGATGGAGTGTTGGCAAGAGCTGCTTATAATGCCGCTATCGATAAATTTGAGAAAGCGAAACAGGTAGATCCGAGTGTTGCTGAAGAGGCTAATACTTTGATATCATCTTATCGTGCTCACCTTCCTTCTACGGAGGAGATCTTCATGCACCCGGATTTGGAGAAGGGCAAACCTTTCACTGTCGGTGGTTGGATCGGAGAGCGTACAACGATTCGGTAATTATGATAGGAAATCGTTTTCATTGTAAAACGGAAAATATGGGCATAACAACTACCTTCGTGGTGGTTGTTATGCTTCTTTTGTTTTCTGCCTCTTGCAGTAAGGAACATAAGGAGGTGGTTGATGTTGAGTTTGATCCGGACAAGACTTATACGATGAAGGCTACGGATGTGTCATCCTTGATCTCCGATTCTGGTATCACGAGATATCGCTTGAAAGCGAAAGAGTGGCAGATTTACGGGAAGGCGGCGGAACCCCATTGGTATTTCCCCGAGGGGATCTACGTGGAGAAGTTCGATACCTTATTCCAGACAGAAGCGAGTATTAAGGCGGATACAGCCTATTATTATGATAAAAAAGGGCTTTGGGAGCTGATCGGTAATGTAGAGGTGGAAAGTCTGCAAGGGGAGCATTTTGAGACTTCCCAATTGTTCTGGGACCAGAAGCAGGAGAAGGTTTATTCTGATAAGTTTATGCGTATCGAGCAAGAAGATAAGATCATAACAGGCATAGGCTTTGAGTCGAACCAAGATATGACTCAGTATAAGATATTTAACTCACAAGGTATTTTCCCGGTGAGCGATGCTCTGGCCGATACGACACGGACAGTTCAGGGGGATAGTGCCCGGGGAGATGTGTCACAAATAGATTCAATAAAAAGTAATTAAGGTGGGGACGCTGACTTATATTTTAATTTCCCTCGCATTTTCCGCATTCTTTTCCGGGATGGAGATCGCTTTTATCTCCTCCAATAAGCTTCGTTTCGAGCTGGATAAGAAGGAACGTAGTCTATCCAGTAAGATACTGGGTATTTTCTATCGTAATCCAAATTTGTTTATCTCTACCATGTTGGTAGGAAATAATATTGCGTTGGTCGTTTATGGTCTTCAGATGGCAATCGTATTGGAGCCGTTTATAGCCAAGGTGGTTGCGAATGAGGCATTGATCGTTTTTATCCAATCCGTGATATCTACGATCTTGATCTTGTTTGCCGGGGAGTTTATTCCCAAGACCATATTTAAGTTGAATCCTAATTTATCACTCAATATATTTGCGATACCATTATTTATTATATATATCATCCTGTATCCGGTCTCCAAGTTCTCTTCCCTGCTATCTTTTTTGATTTTGAAGTTAGGGGGCGTGAAGAACTTGAAAAGTTCACCTCAGGCATTAGGCAAGGTAGACTTGGATTATTTTATACAGCAAAGTCTGGAAGATGCACCTCAAAATTCGGATATGGATACGGAGGTTAAGATTTTCCAGAATGCCTTAGACTTCTCGAATGTCCGTTTGAGGGATTGTATCGTGCCCCGGACGGAGATCGTAGCCTGTGATACGTCGGCTACGATGGAGGAATTGCGTTCTAAGTTTATCGAGACAGGACTTTCGAAAATATTGGTGTATAACGAGAATATTGACAACATTATCGGATATATCCATTCTTCCGAGCTTTTCAAGAATCCGGAGGATTGGACCCAGCATATCCGTAGCGTATCGATCGTTCCGGAGACGATGGCAGCGAATAAACTGATGAAACTGCTGATGCAAGAGAAGAAGAGCTTGGCTGTTGTCGTGGATGAGTTTGGCGGTACGTCGGGTATCGTGACACTTGAGGATTTGGTGGAGGAGATTTTCGGAGAGATTGAGGACGAGCACGATATGAAGTCGCATGTGGCTAAAAAAGTATCGGACAATGAGTATTTGCTGTCGGGTAGGATGGAGATTGATACCTTGAACGAAATGTTCGGGTTGGATCTTCCTGAGTCGGATGATTATGTCACCATCGCCGGTTTTATCTTGCACTTCTATCAAAAATTCCCGAAATTGAACGAGACTGTCCAGATCGATAAATATTCGTTTAAGATAATCAAAGTAACGGCTACGAAGATCGAACTTGTACGTATGAAAGTAGGGATTTGATAAAAAAAAGGATTATATGCTGTGGAATTTCCTTTTTTTCATATCTTTGTGCCCTTAAAATGTGAAATAATAAACTTTAAAAAATAATAAAGATAAATGGCTACGCTGGAAAAAATTAGAAGCAAAGCAGGACTGCTGGTACTCGTGGTGGGTTTGGCATTGTTCGCTTTTATCATTGGAGACTTTTTAAACTCTGGTTCTACTTATTTTAGGCAATCACAGGAACGGATCGCCGAGATTGATGGAGAGGTTGTAAAAATTCAAGATTATCAAGGTCGCGTTGATGAGATGGCCGAGATGTATAAGATGCAATCCGGTTCAGCCAGCCTGCCCGAGGAATATATGACACAGATTCGCCAGTCCGTATTCGATGCGATGGTACAAGAGGTCGTGTTGGACGAGGCTACTGCTAAATTAGGTATGGGAGTAAGTCCGGAAGAATTGTTTGATATGGTTCAAGGTGAGAATATCTCTCCGTTGATCCAACAAATGCAAATGTTTACGAATCCTCAGACTGGTGCTTTTGATAAGGCCGCTTTGTTGAATTTCTTGAAACAAATCGATTCCGATAATATCGCTAGCTATCCGGCAGATCAACAGGCACAGCTGATTCAAGCTAAGAGCTTCTGGTTGTTCTGGGAGAAGAACATCAAACGTCAACGTTTGGAGCAAAAATATACGACATTATTGAGTAAGGCTATTTCCGCGAATTCATTGGACGCTAAGGAAGCTTATAATGATAATGCCGAGAATTCGGATATCATTTACGCTATGCAATCATATGCTACGATTCCGGATTCAACGATTGAGGTAAGCAAGAGCGAGATCGAGAAATTGTATAACCAACGCAAGGAGCTTTATAAACAAAAAGAATCTAAGGTAATTAAATATATCGCCGTAGATATCCGTCCGAGTAAAGAGGATTATGATAAGGCACAGGCCGAGATCGAGAGCTTGAAAGAGGAGCTAGCTACGTCTGAAAGAGTGGCTGATGTAGTAAACGAGAACTCTGAGGTTCCTTATGTTGACGCTTTCTTCACGGAGAAGGCTTTGGATCCTGAGATGAAACAATTCGCTACGACTTCTGAGGTTGGCGCTGTTTATGGTCCTGTATTCGAGAATGACAAATACAGAATGTTTAAGCTAGTCGATAAGACGGTCGCTCCGGACTCAGTAAAAGTTAGCCACATCATGTTGGCCGGTAAATCTGAGGCTGAGACAACAGCTTTGGCTGATAGCTTGATGGGGGCGTTGAAAGGTGGCGCTAATTTCGCTGAATTAGCTAAGAAATACTCAGCAGACCAAGCTGCCGAGAATGGTGGTGAACTAGGTTGGTTTACAGAGGTTACCGCTTTGAGAGGTGTGAATGATGATTTTAAGAAGGCTGTCTTCTCAACTCCATTGAATGAGGTAGCGGTTGTGAAATCTTTATATGGTACTCACCTTGTAAAAGTAACAGAGAAAACAGGAAATGTTGAAAAATATAAGATCGCAGATATCGACATGACTGTATCTCCTAGCTCTAAGACCTATAGCAACATCTACAATGAGTTGAATCAGTTCGTATCTAAGAACAACTCTATGGCTAAATTGGAGGAGAATGCGAAGGAAGCCGGTTATAACTTGATTTCAGGTGCAACGGTTACTACAGATGATCAGTTGTTAGGTTCTATCAAGAATTCACGTCCGGTAATTCGTTGGGCGTTCCAGAACGATAAAGGTTCTATCTCTGAGATCTTCGAGTGTAGTGATAAATTTGTCGTGGCTGCTGTAGAAGGAAGTATTTCCGAGGGGTATCGTCCGGTTGATATGGTCGCTCCGGCTTTGAGAGCTGAATTGGCTGCCCAGAAGAAAGGCGATAAGATCGCTCAGGAATTGGCTGCTAAGAATTTAACTTCAGTTGAGGCATATGCTGAAACGATGGGTTCTTCTGTAGACTCTGTGAAGTTCGTGAACTTTGGTACTCGCCGTATCGCTGGTATCGGTATCGAACCGAACTTGAACGCTATGGTTTCTATGGCTCAAGTTGACCAAGTAAGTGCTCCGGTTAAAGGTAACAACGGTGTATATGTGTTCAAAGTATACGCAAGAAATAAAGATGGTAAGGAGTTCAACGAGGCTGAGGAAATCCGTGCGTTGGATGCTTCGAATGCGTATCGTGTAGGATTCCAAGCTATCCAATCTATGGTCAACAACGCTAAGGTGGAAGACAACCGTATCCGTTTCTATTAATAAAGAGTATTTATACTTAAGATAAAAAAGATCCCCTGTTTTGCCGTCAAAATAAATATATCTTGACGACAAAACAGGGGATCTTTATTTTGTGGAATATTTCTCGTACTTTCGCGAATAAGAAAATATCGATAGAATGGTTGACAAAAGACAATTATTAGGGATGACCTTGGAGGAACTGAAAGGTGTAGCGTCTGAGGTGGGTCTTCCCGCATATGCGGCTAAGCAAATGGCCGATTGGATTTATAAGAAGAAAATAACCCGGATTTCGGAGATGACGAATATAGCGGTAGCCAAACGTGCTTTATTAGAGGATTCATTCGAGATCGGGGCTTATCCGCCATCTGAGTATCAAAAGTCGAAAGACGGTACGATCAAATATCTATATGCTGCCGGACCGGGGCGTTTTGTTGAGTCTGTTTATATTCCTACGGATGATCGGGCGACTCTTTGCGTCTCTTCTCAAGTCGGATGCAAAATGAATTGCTTGTTTTGTATGACGGGAAAACAAGGCTTCACGGCAAACCTGACAGCGAACCAGATATTGAACCAGATCCAGTCTTTGCCGGAAAACGATTCATTGACGAATATCGTTTTCATGGGAATGGGGGAGCCACTGGATAACGTAGACGAGCTTTTCAAGGTTTTGGAAATACTCACGGCCCCGTATGGATATGCGTGGAGCCCGAAGCGTATCACGGTTTCAACCATCGGTGTGACGAAAGGCTTGAAACGCTTTTTAGAGGAGAGCGAATGTCATCTGGCCGTAAGTCTGCACTCGCCCTATCCTATGGAACGTCTTTCCTTGATGCCGGTTGAAAAGGCATTCCCAGCGAGGGAGGTGATCGATTTAATCAAACAATATGATTTTTCGCATCAACGACGTGTCTCTTTTGAGTACATTGTTTTTAAAAATTTGAACGATAGCTTGAAACATGCCGAAGCTTTGAGTTGTTTATTAGGTGGAATACCTTGTCGGGTAAACTTGATCCGTTTTCATGCGATACCGAATGTGTCTTTAGAGACTTCCGATATCGCTAAAATGGAGGCGTTCCGGGATTTCTTAAACGCCAAAGGAGTTGTATGTACGATAAGGGCATCACGAGGGGAGGATATTTTCGCCGCTTGTGGAATGCTTTCTACCGCGAAAAATGTTACATTTGTATAATATAAAACACACAGGTATGAAAACACGTTCTTTATTCATCGGTATGTTGCTGCTTCTTGTTTTGATGGGAGCATGTAATTCAGGTTCTGTGATGACTCAAGCTACGGGCTTCGCATATGAGGTTGTCGTGGTTATGGATCAAAAGGATTGGAAAGGCCCTGCGGGAGAAGCCATAAAGTCTGAGTTGGCCTCTTCGGTGCCCGGACTGCCGCAAGCCGAGCCTTCTTTGAAGATTACCTACGTACAACCAAAGGATTTTACAGGTCTGTTACGGTATGTAAGGAATATATTAGTGGTTACGATAGATCCCACCGCTTATACGAAAGTTTCTGTAGGCTACGAGAATAATGTCTGGGCTAGAGGACAGGTGGTTGTTTCGCTGAAAGCTCCTAATACGGAGTCGATCGTCGAGTATTCAAAGACCCATGAGAAGGCGTTGGTCAACTTCTTCGTAAAGGTGGAGATGAATCGTGCGATAGAGCAATTACAAAAGGAATATAGTATGGTGGTTATGGATAACTTGAAAAGCGACCTGAACGTGATGTTAAACGCTCCGGCAAACTTCACGTACTATAAGGATACGACAGATTTCTTCTGGTCTTCCAATAACGCTAACACAGGCCGTATGGACTTAATCGTATATACTTTCCCTTATACTGATCCGAATACGTTTACGGAGGAATATCTGGTCGCTAAACGAGATTCTGTATTGAAGGCGAATCTGCCGGGTTCGTTCCCGGGTTCCTATATGCAAACAGAAACGCGTGCGGGAGTGGAGTATACGCCAATAACCTTAAATGGTAAATATTGTGGCGTGATGCGCGGTTTGTGGAGAATGCAAGGCGATATGATGGGAGGCCCGTTCGTAAGCCACACTCGCTTGGATGAAAAGAATCATCGTGTGGTTGTAGCCGAGGGATTTGTGTATGCTCCGGAGACAGACAAGCGTAATTTCATGCGTAGAATAGAAGCTGCCTTATTTACGTTACGTTTGCCGGGTGAATTTGATGAACCGGTAACTGAGACATTGGATATCCCAAAAGAGAAAAAGTAATAAACAAACAAAATATATGGAAGAACGACTGATTAAAGTGGGGATCACCCACGGAGATATAAATGGTATCGGCTATGAGGTGATATTAAAGACCTTTTCCGATACCCGCATGGCGGAGCTTTGCACGCCGATTATCTATGGCTCGTCCAAGATAGCCGCTTATCACCGGAAGGCATTGGAGCTTCCTCCTATCAATATGAATATTATTTCACATGCGGAGGATGCGGGAGTAAACCGGGTGAACATTATTAACTGCGTGGAGGACGAGACCAAGGTGGAGTTGTCGAAATCTACGCCGGTTGCCGGTGAGTCGGCTTTCAAGGCGTTGGAAGCGGCGGTTACGGATATGAAGCGGGGAGTAGTGGATGTACTGCTTACCGCCCCGATCAATAAACATAATATCCAGAACGAGGATTTTCATTTTCCCGGGCATACTGAGTATTTGGAGAAATGCTTCGGTGGCTTGGATAAAAAAGCCTTGATGATCTTGATGAAAGATGATCTTCGTGTCGCTTTGGTGACGGGGCATATTCCATTGTCGCAAGTTGCGTCTTCCATCAATGTGGGCGATATCGTGAACAAGCTGCGTATTTTCAATCAGTCGTTAAAGCAAGACTTCGGTATTGTGAAGCCACGTATCGCGGTTCTTTCCTTAAACCCTCATGCGGGTGATGCCGGATTGCTGGGTACGGAAGAGGAGACGATTATCATACCGGCAATGCAAGAGGCGGAGAAAAAAGGCGTAATGTCATTTGGCCCTTATGCGGCTGACGGTTTCTTTGGTTCGCAGATGTATGATAAATTTGATGGTGTCTTAGCGATGTATCATGATCAAGGGCTCGCTCCTTTCAAGACGTTGGCGATGGATGACGGGGTGAACTATACGGCAGGATTGCCGATCGTACGGACTTCTCCGGCACACGGAACTGCTTATGACATAGCCGGGCAGAACGTGGCCTCGGAAGAGTCGTTCCGCCAAGCCTTATATGCGGCGTTGGATATCTACCGGAACCGGTTGCGTTATCAGGAGGCTACCGCCAATCCGTTGCGTAAGCAATATTTCGATAGGGGGGGAGATAATGAGAAATTGGATTTGACGAAAGACGACGATACGGACGGATTATAGTAGATCTTTCCTGACAAGTTTCAATAAATACATAAAATGTCATGTTAATAACGAATGGATGTTATTGACATGACATTTTTGTATGGGGCGTGGGACGCTTTTTGGTTTTAAACTTTTAAGATAGGAAAAGTTTGCGTAAGTTTGCGGTTTAAAACGAAAATTACGATTATGTTTAAAGACAAAACGATAGTATATACATCCGGAACGTTTGATATGTTCCATTATAATCATCTTAGGATGATCAATTACGCCCGTAGTTTGGCGGATATATTGATCGTCGGGGTTAGTACAGATGAGTTGGTCTCTTCTTATAAAGCGAAGCCGATCATTCCGTTCCATGAACGTTTGCAGATCATCGAGGCGTTGAAGACTCCCGATATCGTTATTCCACAACATTCCTTGGATCACACGGAAATCGTGAAGAAGCTGAACATCGACGCTTTCGTGGTAGGTGATGACTGGTTCGGAAAGTACGACTATCTGAAAGATTTAGGCGTTCAGGTATTTTATTTCCCTTACGGAACGGGGGTTTCCTCCTCGAATCTGAAAAAAACGATACATGATTCTTATGAGGCGAATCTGACAACCCAACGTCAGGCGAAGCCGGAAACAGTGAAAGGATCTGCCGCTAAATAACGATCAGTTTCATGGATAAATTTATTTTAATTACCGGTGGGACAAAAGGGATAGGAAAGGCGGTAGCGTCCTGTTTAGGAAAGGCCGGATATAACCTTATACTGACTTATGCTTCCGACCAAGCGACCGCCGAGGAGGTACGTAGCGAGTTGGTGGGGCGTTTCGATATACAGGTTTCTATTCTGCGGGCCGATATCTCGGATCGGAATACGATCGGGGTTATCGATTCTTTCTTGGAGGAGAATAGGCTACGTTTGGACGGCCTTGTGTTCAATGCGGGAATGACCTGTCGGGATCCTTTTGAGGAACTTTCATTCGAGGATTGGGACCGGGTTTTCTTTGCTAATATCCATTTCCCGATCTTCCTTTTACAGAAGATTGTTGGACGGATTAATAAGGGGGGAAGTATCGTGTTTACGGGTTCCTTGATGGGAATACAGCCTCATTCGGTATCCTTGGCATATGGGGTGACGAAAAGTGCTGTTCATGCGCTGGTCAAAAACATAGTGAAGTTCTTAGTTCCCTATGAACTGCGTGTGAATGCCGTGGCTCCCGGTTTTGTCGATACGGAATGGCAGAAAACAAAGCCTGCCGAGATCCGTCGGAATATAGAGAACAAGGTCTCTTTGGGACGGTTCTGCGACCCGGATGAATTGGCGGAAGTTTATAAAATGTTGATAGAGAATAGTTATTTTAATGGCGAGGTAGTCGTTGTGGATGGCGGTTACTCGTATAAATAAGAAACAAATGAGCGAGTTGGATAAGGAATACGAAGCATCGTTAAAGTCGATAGAAACAGAAAATAAGATAGACCGAATTTTTTATCGTCCGATAGGATTTCGTATTGCTCGTATGTTGCGAGGCACAGGGATTACCCCGAATATGATTACGGTTATCTCGATCTTCGTGGGTGCGGCGGTCGGATTTATGTTTTATCACGATAATTTGACATATAATATCTGCGGTATATTATTGTTGGTATTTGCCAATATCCTCGACTGCGTGGATGGGCAGCTGGCACGTCTTACAGGGATCAAGTCCGCTATCGGGCGTATCTTGGACGGATTCGCCGGGGATATCTGGTTCGCTTCGATCTATATCGGATTCGCTCTTCGTTTGTCTCATGATTACGGTACGGATTGGTTCTTTGCCTTGGCGGTCTTATCCGGTCTGTCTCATTTAGTCCAAGCGAATATCACGGATTATTATAAGACGCTTCACCTTTATTTTATCAGTAAGGATAAAGGCTCGGAGTTTCAGTCTTTGGAGCAGGTGGAGGCGAAACATAAGGAGATGAAGTATGGCATTAACAAGTTTTTCTACTTCTTATATCGTTGGTATACGATGTTGCAAGTGAAGGCTACGCCTACCTTACAGAGTATGTTACAAAATTTGCACGCGAAGTATGGGGATAATATTCCGGAGAATATCCGTGTGGACTTTCGTAAACAGAGTCGTCATTTAATGCGTTACATAGACTTGTTGACCTTTAATGGCCGGACGATGGTTATGTTTGTGATCGTACTAACGGGACAGGTCTGGGCTTATTACCTATACGAGATCATCGTGTTGAACATCGTACTAGCGATAGTGATGAGGAAACATGAGAAGATGTGTGCCTCGTTTTTAGGATAAAGTATGAAGAAGAGTGTTGTTGACATTTACGATTTGCAAGAGATGGCCCCGTTCTTCAAGGGGCGAGTGGGGACATGGTTAGGTAAGTTGCTGATAAAGTGCTTACGTGTGGATCTGGTTAATAAGGTACATGCCCGGAATTGTCATTTACGGGGCGCTGAGTTTACTTCCGCTTTATTGCATGACCCCATTATCGATCTCAGCTATGAGGTTCATAATAAGGAGATTTTAGATCATCTGCCGGAAGGGGCTTTTGTTACCGTTTCCAACCATCCGATCGGGTCGTTGGATGGAATCATGCTGATTGATATTTTCGCTTCCCGCCGTCCGGACTTTAAGGTGATGGTGAATGGCATCTTGACCAAGATCGGGGCGATGGAGGATAATTTCATATCCGTGGTGCCCGATTCCCACAAGCGAGGGGCGAATCCGGCGAATGTCAATGGCGTTCGACTATCCCTGCAACGCTTGAAAGAAGGTCATCCGATGGGTTTCTTCCCTGCTGGAGCGATCTCATTTTATAATAAAAAAGAGAAACAGGTACGGGATTTATCGTGGGCGCATAGCGTGATCCGCTTAGTTCGTAAGGCGAAAGCACCGGTATACCCTGTTTATTTTGATTTCCAAAATACCCATTTTTTCTATTGGCTAGGGAATATCAGCTGGCAAATACGTACCTTGCGTATTCCTACAGAGGCTTTCAATAAGCGTGGAAAGAAAGCGGATGTATATATCGGTGAGCCTATCTCGCCGGAAGAGATCGCCGCCATCCCGGAAGACAAGGATCTTGCCGAGTTCTTGTATAAACGTACATATGGTGCTAAAAAATAAGAAACGACCGATAGAATCTGTTATCAATAGTGGTAGTTTGAATTAAGATTTGTAATTTTGGCAGAGTAACTGAAATAATTACAGATTTTAAAAGTGAAAGAGTGATGAAGGTTGATGTACAACAGATAAAACAGCGTTTTGGGATTATTGGTAATAACCCCGGATTAAATCGTGCGATCGATGTTGCGCTCCAGGTAGCGCCAACCGACTTATCTGTTCTTATTACAGGAGAGAGTGGTGTCGGAAAGGAGACTTTCCCTCAAATTATTCATCAGAACAGTCAGCGTAAGCATGGACAATATATAGCCGTAAACTGTGGCGCCATTCCGGAAGGGACGATAGACTCGGAGCTTTTCGGGCACGAGAAAGGTTCTTTTACCGGGGCGTTAGCCGACCGTAAAGGGTATTTCGAGGTAGCGGACGGTGGAACGATCTTCTTGGATGAGGTAGGAGAGCTGCCAACTCCTACGCAAGCACGCTTGCTTCGTGTGTTGGAGACGGGTGAGTTTATCAAGGTCGGTTCCTCCAAGGTACAGAAGACGAACGTGCGTATCGTTGCCGCTACGAACGTGAATTTAGTGCAGGCGGTTTCGGAAGGTAAATTCCGTGAGGATTTGTACTATCGTTTGAATACGGTGCCTATCCAAGTGCCTCCCTTGCGGGAGCGTCCGGAAGATATCGTCTTATTATTTCGTAAGTTCGCCAGTGATTGCGCCGAGAAATACCGGATGCCGCCGATCCGCTTGGATGATGAGGCCCGTCAATTATTGGTTTCTTACCGTTGGCCGGGTAACGTGCGTGAGTTGAAAAATATCACGGAACGTATCTCCGTAATCGAGGAGACACGGGATATAACGGCGGATGTCCTGCGCCTTTATCTGCCGAACGTGAACGTTGAGAAATATCCGGTATTGGTGAAGCAAGATCCGGATCAAAAGATATTTAACAGCGAGCGGGAGATCCTTTATCAAGTCTTGTTCGATATGAAAAAGGACGTGAACGAGCTAAAGAAATTAGTGCATGATATCATGGGAGGGAATATCCCGATGCCAACGGTGGCGGACGATACCCCTTATGCGCATCCGATCCATCCGGCGGCGGTTCATGCCATGCACCCGACGATCCAAGATGCCGAGGATGTGGAAGAGGAGACTTTATCCTTGGAAGAGGTGGAGAAGGAGATGATCCGTAAGGCTCTGGAGAAGCATAACGGGCGACGGAAGAACGCGGCGGCCGACTTGAAGATATCGGAGCGTACGTTATATCGAAAAATCAAGGAATACAATTTGGAATAAAAATATGCTAAAGAAGATTGTCAACATACGTTTGTCGGCAGCCAATTGGCTTATACTCTCATTCTTGACGGTATTGGCTACGGCTTGCTCTATTTCCTATAAGTTTAATGGAGCCTCTATCGATTATACGAAGGTGAAGACCATTACGATTCGTGACTTCACGAACCAAGCTCCCTACGTGAATCCGACCCTTGCGCCGCAGTTTACGGAGGATTTGAAGGATATTTACATCCGTCAGACTCGTCTGCAACTGGTTCCGAGCAATGGCGACCTTGAGTTGGAGGGTGAGATCACTGGTTACGATTTCGCTCCAATGGCCGTGAAGGAGGATGCTATCGCCTCGCAGACGAGGTTGACGATCACGGTGCGGGTTCGTTACTCCAACCGGGTTAACCCGGATGAGGATTTTGAGCAGTCGTTCTCCGCTTACCGCGAGTTCGACAGTAACTTGATGCCGCAGCAGGTAGAGGGAACATTATGCGAGGAAATCATAGAGGAAATAGTAGACCAAATCTATAACGCTACGGTTGCCAATTGGTAGAATGAGGGCGGAGGATTTATATCGTTTGATGGAGGAGCCTTCGGAATTGACCGAGGGGACTCTTCTTGAGTTGCGACGAATCGTGGAGGATTACCCGTATTTTCAAGTGGCACGGATGTTGTATCTAAAGAATCTGGCCGTATTAAATGATATGAGTTTTACCTCGGAGCTGGAGAGGATGGCGATATTCTTGCCGGATCGGAAAAAGCTGTTCCAACTGATAGAGGGAGATAAATATGGCTTGAACTCCCGTGTGGAGCATGAGCCGGATATGCGAAAAGAGGATACTTTCTCCTTGATAGACGCATTCCTCTCTAACCGTAACGAGGAACCGGAGCCTAAGAAAGAAGCTCCGTTCCTGTTCCAGCCATCGGTATCGTCAGATTATATGTTTTGGTCATTATCGAAAGAGGAAGAAGAGAAGCCATCTGGAGAGGATGCGGAGAATAGGCTTCGACATCACGACTTGATCGATTCGTTCATTAAAAATGACCAACAGCGTATGCCGGGTAGCGGGCTGGAAATCCGAGAGGAAAACAGCCGTGCGGAGACTCCAGAGTCGGTGAAAGATTTGGATGATGAGCAGTCCAAATCGCTGGAAGACTCGTGCCTTACGGAAACTTTAGCTCGGATTTATATAAAACAGAAGCGATATGATAAGGCTTTGCAAATTATTAAAAACTTAAGCTTGAAATATCCAGAAAAAAATGTTTACTTTGCAGACCAAATCAGATTTTTGGAAAAGTTGATTATTAACACTAAAAAATAAAACTAAGATGTACGTATTTATTTCTATCTTAATCCTGATCGCCTCTATACTATTAATCTTGATCGTGTTGATCCAGAACTCGAAAGGTGGAGGTTTGGCTTCAGGGTTCTCTTCTTCTAACCAAATCATGGGTGTACGTAAGACCACGGACTTTTTGGAGAAAGCTACTTGGAGTTTGGCGGGTACCGTAATCGTATTGAGTATCTTGATTACCGCATTTATCCCCAGAGCGGAGCATGCCGCTCAATCTGAGATCAAGCAACAAGTAAACGACGCTATCTCTATCGATCCGAATACGATCGCTCCGGACTTTGGTACGGCTCAACAACCGGCAGTTCCGGCAGAGGAAACTCCCGCTACTACTACACCTGCGGAGGAAAGCAACAGATAAGAATCTTATTTGAAAACAATATAGAAGTCATGTCCACTAACAATGGATGTGACTTTTTTTTGTGCTACTTTAAGTGTAAGCTTCTTTAGGTCTTGATCTTTTCACCTATGTGAAAAGATCGTATCACAAGGGTGAAAAGATCGTATCACGTATATGAAAAGATCGTTTCATCTTTGTGAGACGATTATTACGAATAGAAGTTTCTATCTCTTCATAGAAAGAAATGATTAGTTAAGTGGAATATTGTTTGTATATTTGTTACATATAATAGTAATAAGTATAAATATTCAGATATGGATATGATAAATTTTGATGGGTTGTTGATCGGTATCGTTACATTCTTGATTATCGGTCTGTTTCATCCGGTAGTCGTGAAGGCCGAGTATTATTGGGGGACGAAGTGCTGGTGGATATTCCTTGTCTTGGGGATTTTAGGGGTGATAGCTTCCCTGTTTATAGACAGCGTGTTTGTGTCCGCTATTTGCGGCGTATTCGCCTTCTCATCGTTCTGGACGATCAAGGAGATTTTCGAGCAGGAGGAGCGTGTGCAGAAAGGCTGGTTCCCTCGAAATCCGAAAAGAAAATACCCTTGGGACGATAGTGAGGTGAAATGAATTCTTTTCGTATCTTTGCGTTCGTGAAAGCGATATAAAAGCAATAAAGCTATGAAGACAAAGAGAAAAAAGCAAGATCCGTTAGTCGAGTACATAAAGGCTAACCGGAAAGGCAGTCGTGAGGCCGAGTTAGAAAACCACGGCAGGCCGGTCAGTCATAACCGGATTCATGTATCGAAGAAAGTTTATAATCGTAAAAGAATGAAGGCAGATGCCCAGAGGCATCTGCCTTATTTGTTTTTAGTAGCCTAAAAGGAGACCTTAGTTCGCTGTATTGTTATTGATCGGTGTCTTTTCCTTGAACCATTCTACCAGTATCCCATTCTTGAAGCTTAGGATGTAGTAGCCTTCAGAGTAGTCGGCTATCGTCATGGTGACCGTCTTATAACTGATACTCTCTATGGGGCCGTCCGGGGTTATTCGTGCGCCAGCCGACTCAAAATCCTTTCCTAGTATCGATATAACCTTTTGCTTGGTCATCCCTAACTCTATCTTATGCATCCGGTTATCCATTTTATAAGGATTCATTACCGTAGCGCATCCCATCAATAGGAACATTGTCAGCAACACGTATATCCCTTTCACCATCTTCATCTCTCTTTTTGTTATTTGTTGTATTGGGGGCTAAAGTAGACATTATCCCGGATATATAGTATCGTGAGGATATAAAAAAAGAGGAAAACCTTTCGATTTTCCTCTTTTCCTAGAGCGGAAGACGGGGCTCAAACCCGCGACCCTCAGCTTGGAAGGCTAATGCTCTATCAACTGAGCTACTTCCGCAATATGTATTCTTTCGGTTTTCGAAAGAATTGGTTCACATAGTGAACCGATCAATTAAGGTGGGCAGTGATGGATTCGAACCACCGAAGGCGAAAGCCAGCTGAGTTACAGTCAGCCCCATTTGGCCACTCTGGTAACTGCCCCCTTGTTCTTAATTGCAGTGCAAAGGTACGATTTATTTTGAAACCTGCAAGCGTTTAGGCAGAAAAATTTACCATTTTTATTGCGGTAACCGCTGCCTCGTCCCCTTTATTGCCATATCTACCTCCCGCACGATCCTCGGATTGCTGCATGGTGTCGGTAGTTAACAGGCCGAAAATGAAAGGAATATCGTACATTAAATTCAATTCTGTAATGCCTTGCGTAACGCCGGAACAAACGTAATCAAAATGTGGTGTATCGCCTCTTACGACGCATCCCAGAACGATCACGGCGTCTAATTCTTTAGTCTCGGCCAATCTTTTGGCTCCAAAAGTCAGTTCAAAACTACCCGGAACTCGTTTAACTACGATGTTCTCCGGTTTCACCCCGTGCTTTTCAAGCGTGTTGCAAGCACCTTCCAATAACTTCTCGGTAATGTTCTTGTTCCATTCCGCAACTACGATGCCGATGTTCATCTCTGAAGCATCGGGTACGCTGTTGAAGTCGTACTCGGATAAATTCTGATAAGCTGTAGCCATACTTGTCTCTTTAAAAGAAGAGGATGCCTTGTTTGACCGAGACATCCTCTGTTATACTATATAATATACTGTTTATTTATTTTCCTGCCGAAGCACGGGTGATATACTTATCGATATCGGATGCCTCCATGGAAGTGTAATACTTGTCCTTGATAGTCGTGTAAGCCTTTACAGCCTTGTCATACTCTTTCAAGTTCTCGTAAGCGATACCGGCCTTCTTCAAGTAAATCGGGCTGATAACCTCGTTGTCGGCCTCCTTAGCGGCTTTCTCGAAATAGCTGATTCCTTCTTTCGTATTACCCATGTTCACGTAGCAATCACCGATCAAGCCTGTAACCGCCGGAGATACCATTTGGTCCTTTCCGCTGAAAGATTTCAATAAATCGAGCGCCTTCTGTGTATCGCCCATCTTGTAGTAACAGATACCTGCGTAAGCCTTCGCCAAGTTTCCGGCGTCCGTGCTTCCATATTGGTCGATGATAGCCTCGAAACCTTCATAGTCAGCTCCATTGCCGTTTAAAGCCAAGGCGAAAGAATCTCTGGCGAAGTATTGCTCGCCCTTGAACATGGCGGCGGCGGCTTTTTTCTCCTGAGGAACTAAATAACCATGCTTGATTCCCAAAACAGCTCCAACAACGAGTGCGACAGCTATTATACCGTAAATAATCTTCTTTGAATTGTTTTCAATGAATTGCTCCGATTTGGAGACAATCTCTTCTACTTCTAACTCCTTGTTGGTGTCCTTTTCTTTAGTAGCCATAATGTGTTATAGTTATTTATTAATTTTATCGCTGATTTTAAGCCATACCATATGGTTGGCGATTCAAAGCGCAAAAGTAGTTTTTTTTGCTGATATAATCTATACTTAGAAGTATATTTTTTAATTTTGTACGATTAATACGGTTTAGATGATACTAAAGAAGCTTTCTGTTCTCAATTACAAAAATATACTTCAGTCCGAGGTTATTTTCTCGCCCAAGATGAATTGCTTTTTCGGCAATAACGGGATGGGGAAGACGAATCTATTGGATGCCATTCATTATCTCTCATTTTGCAAGAGTCATGTCAATACGCCTGATAGCCAGATAATAAACAGTGATCAAGATCTTTGCGTGGTGCAGGGTAACTATGATTATGAGGGACGTGAGGAGGAGATTTTCTGTGCCATGCGGCGTAGGCAACGCAAACAGTTCAAACGGAATAAGAAGGAGTACGACAAGCTGTCCGAGCATATCGGCCTATTACCGTTGGTCATGGTTTCTCCGGCTGATGCCGACTTGATCCGGGGGGGGAGCGATGAGCGACGCCGTTTTCTGGACTTAATCATCTCGCAGCAGGACAAGCCTTATCTGCATGCGCTTATCCAATATAATAAAGCGTTGCTCCAACGGAATACGTTGCTGAAAGATCAGAGCATGGATGCCTCTCTTTATGAGGTATTGGAGATGCAGCTGGGTATGTACGGCCAAATCGTTTACGAGAAGCGGAAAAAACTGGTGGAGGATTTTACCCCGATCTTTAATGAGTACTACCAGACGATCTGCGGCTCTGCCGAGGAGGTAGGGCTACATTATATCTCGCAATTGGAGGAAACGGAGCTTGCCGGTAAATTGGCGATGAGCCGGGAACGGGATCGTATATTGGGCTATACCTCTTCCGGTATCCATAAGGATGAGCTGGAAATGACGTTGGGCGGGTACCTGATTCGCCGGGTTGGTTCGCAAGGACAGAATAAGACGTATCTGATCGCCTTGAAACTCGCTCAGTTCGCTTTCCTAAATAAACGGGGACAGACTACACCTATCTTGCTGTTGGATGATATTTTCGATAAGCTGGACGCTAGCCGTGTGGAGCAGATCATCAAACTGGTCAGCGAGAATGGCTTCGGGCAGATTTTTATTACGGATACGAACCGGAAGTATCTGGATGAGATCTTATTGGCTATGAATCATGACTATGCTCTCTTCCGTGTGGAACGTGGCGAGGTACAACCTATGGAGGAATAAGAATGCAGAGAAGAAATACACAGACATTGGGGGAAGTGCTTCGTGACTTTTTCGAGGATAATACCGAGTTGTACGAGAAAATGATGGAGATCCGGGTCCAACGTGCGTGGGGAGAAGTTTTAGGGCCTACGATCATGCAGTACACACGTAATATATATGTACGTGATAAGGTGCTTCATGTCTCATTGACTTCCTCTGTACTTCGTAGCGAGTTGACGCTTTGCCGGGAACGGTTGGTGAAAAGCTTGAATGATTATGCGGGTGCCTCGGTCATTACCAATATCGTTTTTCATTGAGTGTGGCTTTACCATTCGCAATATTACTTACTGGGTCAAGTAACATATACTGCCCAGCCCCGGTAAGTATATATGGCTTGACCCAGTAAGTATATATTCTGCGGAGAGATCAATAGATGGTGTCTTCTGTTATTACGTAATCCATTTTCTTGTCGAGTGGCTCTACCGGAACCTGTGGTATCATCTGGAACCCGAAGCATATGCCAACCTTGGGAGCGTTGAGCGTGGAAAGAAGGCGGTCGTAGAATCCCCTCCCTCGTCCCATGCGGTTCTTGTCTTTGTCAAAGGCGACTCCGGGCACGATAATCAAGTCTATCTCATTCTTTGGAACTTCTATGCCGTCCGCCTTAGGCTCTAATATTCCGAAAGGTCCGGGTTTTAGGGATTCCGGTCCTTCGTAAAGAAGCAATCTCAAATCATCACCGACGATCAAGGGCAACAGAAGCTTTTTCTTCTGGTACCATTTCTCGATAAAGCCGGCGGTCTGTACTTCTCCCGGTATGGCGTGATAAAGGGCGATGCAAGAAGCCGCTTGGAACAGTTCCGTCTGTTCCAAGCGGTCCATGATCTTATCCGATAGCTCGCACAAGGTAATCCTCGAATATTCTTTTTTTCGAGAGGCCATATCTTTTCGTAGGGCCTGCTTGGCTGTGTAAGTCTCCATTCGCTGATTGTTTTAATAGTTCCGCATTCGGCACAGATTTTCCCTCTTGCAAGATATTGATCGCACGTAATAAGGTAACGTCATCTTTTAGGAAAATGGGGTAGAAGCCCGCCTCGTCGAAGAAATTCCTTACGATATACGCTTGCAATTGGTTCTCGATTAACTTGCCGGATATATTAATTAATGTAGGACGTCTCTTGATGCCCTTGGTAGCGGCGAAGTTCACGAAGTCGGAAAGGAGCGGTTGTTGCTGCAAGTAATTATATAATTCCTCCCAAGTCTTGAATGAGCCTAGTTTCTCCCGATGGCGGTCTGAGTACTCGAGCGCATACAGGTAAAGCACGCCGCTATTTACCACATTTGAGTAGTAAGAGGTAACGCCGCTCGTGTCACGAGGGATAAAGATATCTGGCATGATACCGCCCCCGCCGTATACGGTACGTCCGCCTACGGTCTGGTATTTCAAGGAATCATCCATCTTGATGCTATCGGCCGAGTCGAACTCGCCGTGCATATATCGGTTATAGATATCTTGGTCGTAAGCGTCCGTATTACCCATCTCATATTTCTTCTGGATGCAGCGACCGGACGGCGTGTAATAACGGGCGATGGTCAATCGCATCTCTGAACCGTCGCTCAATGACATTTGAGTTTGTACCAGACCCTTGCCATACGTTCTTCGTCCGATAATCGTACCACGGTCGTTATCTTGGATCGCTCCGGAGAATATCTCACTGGCGGAAGCCGAGATCTCATCGGTCAATACTACGATCGGGGCGTCTTTACAAGTTCCGGTTCCGTTCGCATATACGTCGGAACGAGGGAACGACTTACCTTCCGTGTAGACGATCAAGCGTCCTTCCGGCATAAACTCGTTAATCATATTAATAGCGGCATCCATATATCCGCCGGTATTACCCCGTAAGTCGATCACGAAAGAGGTACAGCCCGCTTGTTTCAGCTTGGCGATCGCCGTGATGAACTCATTATAAGTATTCCGGGCGAATTTGCTAACCTTGATGTAACCTATACCTTTAGCCGCTTCGAAAGAAACATCGACCGAATTAACAGGGACATCTCCACGGGTTACGTCAAAATAGAGCAACTCAGGAGAATTTCCTCGCTGTACGCCTAGTTTCACCGTACTGTTCTTTGCGCCCCGGAGTGTCTTCATGATCTCTCCTTGGTTCTTTTTCTTACCGGAGAAAATAGAATCATTGATCGAGATGATCCGGTCGAAGGGCAGTAAACCTGCTTTCTCTGCGGGACCACCGCTAATTACGCTGATCACTAGGATCGTATCGGTTTGCATATTAAATGATACGCCAATACCACTGAAAGAACCTTCCAGCTCCTCATTCACCACGGAAGCGTCTTCGGCGGGGATATATACGGAGTGAGGGTCTAATTCACTGAATATTTTCGGGATCGTACTCTCTACCAGCTTAGACATGCTAACCGTGTCAACATATTGCTCGTCGATAATGTCCAAGATGGCATTTATCTTGTTACCGCTGGAGTAGGACCGTTTTTTTCCTTGACTGATAGATAAATAATGGTTCCCAATAAAGATACCTAAAGCGATACTAGCCGCGATGATAACCGGGAGCCATACGGTCAGTCTTTTGTTTTTATCCATAAAAACGTTTTATTTATTCGTTCAAATCTATATAATCTACTATGATACCGGCACGCTTCAATAATTCGCAGCCGTCCGCTATGCGATAATTCTCGGAATAGACCACTCGCTTGATCCCGGATTGTATGATTAATTTTGCGCATTCAATGCAAGGGGAGGAGGTCACATAAATGGTCGCTCCTTTACTGCTGTTCGATGAGGCTGCCACTTTTGTGATGGCGTTAGCCTCCGCGTGTAGAACATAAGGCTTGGTGACATTGTTCTCGTCTTCGCAAACATTTTCAAAACCGGCGGGTGTTCCATTGTATCCGTCGGATATGATCATTTTATCTTTTACTAATAATGCGCCCACTTGGCGTCGTTTACAGTACGAATTCTCGGCCCAGATAGCGGCCATTCGCAGGTAACGTTTATCTAATTCGTGCTGTTTTTCTGTTTTCTCGCACATTTGTTTACTCTTTTGTCTTTTAATCCAGACACAAAGGTAGTGATTATTTAGATTTACCGGGCGATAAGCCCGGTAAATTATTACTTCTTAATACCATTACGGATTAATAAGGCGTCTATCGTAGGCTCTTGTCCACGGAAACGCTTGTATAACACGGCGGGATCTTCTGTACCACCTTTGGATAAGATATTGTCACGGAAAGATTTCGCGACCTCCTTGTTGAAGATTCCTTTCGATTTGAAAACGGAGAAAGCGTCGGCGTCTAATACCTCGGCCCATTTATATCCGTAATAGCCTGCCGCGTATCCTCCGGAGAAGATATGTCCGAAGCTTGTGCCCATCAAGGCTTCCGGTACTTCCGGTACGATTACCGTCGGAGCCCAAGCTTTTTTCTCGAATGTCGCTACGTCACCGTCGAAAGGTTGCTCCAACGTATGCCATGCCATATCCAGCAAGCCAAAGCTTAATTGGCGGCAGCAAAGGTAGCCGGCGTTGAAGTTAGAGGCGTTTACCAAGCTTTGTATCATCTCTTGCGGGATTTTCTCTCCGGTCTGGTAATGAACGGCGATCTGATCTAAGAACTCTTTTTCAGTCAACCAGTTCTCCATGATCTGGGAAGGTAATTCTACGAAATCACGATAAACGCTGGTTCCCGAAAGGCTGGAATAGGTTCCTTGCGCTAGCATGCCGTGCAAGGAGTGCCCGAACTCATGCAAGAGCGTGTTCACCTCGTCGAAACTTAACAAAGAGGGCTTCGTGTCTGTCGGACGGGTAAAGTTCATCACGATAACGATCTGAGGACGGCTATCTTTTCCGTCTTTATCTTTGTATTGAGCCTTGATATTGTTCATCCAAGCGCCGGATTGTTTTCCGTCACGAGGGAAGAAATCCGTATAAAGGATAGCAAGGAACTTACCATCGGCATCGTATACCTCATAAGCGTCTACTTCCGGATGATAAACCGGGATTTTCTTGTTTTCCTTAAAGGTGATACCGTAGAGCTGGGTAGCTAATCCGAATACGCCTTTCTTTACGTTGCTTAACTCGAAATAAGGGCGAGTCATCTCGTCGTTTACCTTGAAGCGGATATCCCGTAACTTCTCGGAATAATAACTCCAGTCCCAAGGCATAACGGTGATATTCTCTTTCTCTGTACCTAATGCGAATCCTTCTACTGCATTGTATTCGTTGATCGCTATCGGTTTATAAGCTTCGAGTAACTGATTCAATAATTTGTATACGTTCGCTGAGTTTTTAGCCATCGTGTGTTCCAGCGCATATTCGGCGTAATTCTTGAATCCCATCAACTGGGCGATCTCTAGGCGGATATTAACGATCTTTTTGATAATGTCCTTATTGTCGAACTCATCCCCTTTATTTCCTACGCTCATGTATTCACGATACATTTTTTCTCGCAAATCACGCTTGTCGGAATAACGCATAAATGGAATGTAACTCGGAGCCGAGAGATTGAATAACCATCCATTTTTATCTTTACTTTTGGCTAACATGGCCGCTGCGTCACGAGCACTTTCGGGTAAGCCGGATAGTTCGTTCTCGTCCGTTATTAGTAATTCGAATCGGTTTTTATCTTTCAAGGCGTTTTGATCGAACTGCAAGGTTAACATGCTTAGGTCCATACTTAGCTTGCGGTATTTTTCCTTGTCATCTTTATTTAACGTAGCCCCATTCGCTTTAAACGACTCGTAAAGGTCTTCCAGCAATTTAGCATCCTCGGTAGAAAGGTTCAATTGTTCTTTTTTATCATAGATTGATTTGACCCGAGCAAGTAGCTTCTCATTTAAGAAGATGTTATTGGATGTCTGGGATAACTTCGGGGAGACACGTTGCGAGATTTCCATCATTTCGTCGTTAGCCTCTGCCCCTAATACATTAAAAAAAACAGAAGAGACTGTTTCTAATAATTTGCCGCTACGTTCCAGAGCTACTACCGTATTCTCGAAAGTAGCCGGTTGCGGGTTATTGGCGATCTCTTGCACCTCTTTTTCCATTTGCTTGATTCCTTCGTCGAAAGCGGGCTCATAATGCTCGATCTTGATCTTATCGAAAGGAGGGGTCTCGAACGGTGTTTTAAACTTCCCGAAGAAAGGGTTATTTGCTGCGTGTGTCATTTGAATTGCGCTTAATAAAATTACTACATTATATAATAACTTCCTCATATTAAAAATTGTTTGAAAATTTCCGCAAAGGTAGGCATTTTAATCACAGGAACATTATAGGCATCTGTTTTTATATTCAGATTGATTTAAAATGAAAAATAGAACATTTCCTATGACTAAACCGAGGCTTGTTTTCGGGGGGCTGTACCTTGATTTTGAGCTTTGATGAATATGATAATAGGATTGATTTAACAAAAATTTATATGTTTGAAAACACTCCTTTAGAGCACCTTTCTTTTTAAAGCCTTGATCTATAAGTTTATCGTAGAAGAAGGATGCCTTTTTTTCTAAATAAATATAAAAGACAGTTTGTTTTTTTAGTTATTAAATAATACTTTTGATTCTCAGAAACGAAAATAATTTCATTTTGATATTAAAGAAAGTAACTTAAAACCCAAATACACATATGAGTTATCTTAAATTTGACAAAACAGTAATGATAAACCTGGAAGAGTCGCTGACTCGTGAGGTGCTTCGAACCAACCGTTTGGGAGCCTATCACTGCACTACTGTTGTTGATTGTAATACCAGGAAATACCACGGACTACTCGTTATGCCTGTGCCTGCGATTGATGATGACAACCATGTGTTACTATCTTCTTTTGATGAGACGGTAATTCAACATGGTGCCGAATTTAATCTTGGGTTGCATAAATATGCAGGCGATAATTTCAGTCCCAAGGGACATAAGTACATCCGCGAGTATAGCTCAGAGACAGTACCTCGTACGCTTTACCGTGTAGGAGGTGTGATCTTCTCGAAAGAGAAAGTGTTTTCCATGTACGAGAATCGTATCATGATTAAGTATACGTTGGAAGATGCTCATTCCGCTACGACCTTACGTTTCCGTCCTTTCCTCGCTTTCCGTAGCGTGAAGAACTTAACGCAAGCCAATGGTAACGTGAACCAATCTTACGAGGAAGTCACAAACGGAATCAAGACATGTATGTATCCCGGTTATCCGGAACTGTATATGCAATTTAACAAGAAAGTTAAATTTGTGTATGAGCCGTATTGGTACAATGGCATCGAGTATCCGAAAGAACAAGAGAGGGGATATCCTTATCAGGAGGATTTGTATGTTCCCGGATATTTCGAGGTCCCTATCAAAAAAGGGGAGACTATTATTTTCAGCGCTGGCGATAGTGCAGTGGCAACTACCCGCTTGAAGGCACTGTATGAGAATGAGGTCGTAGCTCGTACACCTCGTACTAGCTTCTTCAATTGCTTGAAGAATTCCGCTCAGCAATTTTATTTTCGTCCCAAGGAAGACGACGCTTATCTATTAGCGGGCTATCCATGGTTTAAAGTACGTGCGAGAGATTTGTTCGTAGCTCTTCCGGGTAGTACGTTGTCTATCGATGATCCGGTTCGTTTTGAGAAGATCATGCATACGGCGATGCCGGCGATGCGGGCGTATATGGAGAGTGGGCGTTTCGATGCGGTGATTCGTGAGATCGAGCATCCGGATGTCTTTTTATGGGCGATCTGGGCGATCCAACAGTATGCTAAGCATGAAGGCGTTGAAAAGGCACGTGAGCTATATGGCGATTTCGTGAAAGAAGTTATCGATTATATACGGGACCAGAAACATCCCGATATGAAATTGATGGAGAATGGTTTACTTTTCGCTAATGGAAAAGATAAGGCGATTACTTGGATGAATTCTACCGTAAACGGAAAACCTGTTGTAACTCGTTCCGGTTATATAGTGGAATTTAACGCTCTTTGGTATAATGCTCTTTGTTTCTATACAGAATTGATGGGGGGAGTACCTGTCGAGGGTATTGATCCGATTATCAAGTCGATGGATAAATCGTTCCCGGAAACCTTTGTGAACGGGTATAATTATTTGTTCGATTCCGTGAATGGTTCTACGGTAGATTGGAGCGTACGGCCTAATATGATTTTCGCTGTGGCATTGCCTTATTCCCCATTGACGAGGATGCAGAAACGTGCCGTAGTGGATATCGTGACGAAAGAGTTGCTTACCCCGAAGGGCTTGCGTTCCTTGAGTCCGAAGAGCGAAGGATATCGCCCGTATTATGTGGGGCCGCAATATGAACGAGATTTGGCTTATCACCAAGGTACTGCTTGGCCGTGGTTGTTAGGCGCCTATTTGGAAGCTTATTTGCGTGTATTCGGAAAGAGTGGCGTTGCTTTTGCTGAACGTATGTTGATAAGCTTGGAGGAGGAGATGTCATTACACTGTATCGGGACGATCCCGGAATTGTTTGATGGTAACCCACCGTTTACCGGACGTGGAGCTGTCTCTTTTGCGATGAATGTTGCGGCTATCCTCCGTGTTGTGGATTTGTTGAAGAAGTATAACGCCGAATAAAACTAAGTACCATTATGAAAGCATTAATGTTTGGATGGGAATTTCCTCCTCATATCTTGGGCGGTTTAGGAACGGCCAGTTTCGGTTTGACACGAGGCATGGCAATGCAGCCCGATATGGATATTACTTTTTGTATACCGAAGCCCTGGGGCGATGAAGACCAGAGCTTTCTAAAGATAGTGGGTGTCAACCAAGTTCCGATTGTTTGGAAGGATGTTGACCGTGAATATGTGCAGCAACGGGTTTCCAAAGCGGGAATGAACGCTGACCAGTATTATAAGTACAGGGATCATATTTATGCGGATTTCAGTTATCGTCATGTGACTGATTTAGGGTGCCTTGAGTTTTCCGGACGTTATCCGGATAATCTTCTGGAAGAGATCAATAACTATTCGATCGTTGCGGGAGTAATCGCTCGTACGGAAGAGTATGATATCATCCATGCGCACGACTGGTTGACTTATCCGGCGGGTATTCACGCTAAAAATGTGAGTGGTAAGCCTTTGGTAATCCATGTTCATGCTACGGATTATGATCGTAGCCGTGGTAATGTGAATCCGGATGTCTATGCGATTGAGAAGAATGGTATGGACAATGCAGATCATATCATAACGGTGAGTAATTTGACTCGTCAGACGGTGATCGAGAAATATCATCAAGATCCCGCTAAGGTAACGACCGTACATAACGCCGTAGAGCCTTTAAGTCCTGAGATTTTAGCGATCCCAGATAAAAAGGGTGTAAAGGATAAGGTTATTACATTCTTAGGTCGTATCACGATGCAGAAAGGGCCGGAATATTTCGTTGAGGCTGCCGCAAAGGTTTTGGCTAAGGCTCCTTATGCACGTTTCGTGATGGCTGGTAGTGGTGATATGATGGATCAAATGATTCGTTTGGCCGCAGCACGTAATATTTCAGATCGTTTCCACTTTACCGGATTTATGAAGGGCAAGCAGGTCTATGAGGTGTTGAAAGCCAGTGACGTATATGTGATGCCTTCGGTTTCTGAGCCTTTTGGTATCTCTCCGTTGGAAGCCATGCAATGTGGTGTACCCTCTATCATTTCTAAACAATCCGGTTGCGCCGAGATCTTGGATTATGCGATTAAGGTGGATTATTGGGATATTGAGGCGTTAGCGGATGCCATGTATTCAATTATTACTTATCCTGCCATGCATGAGTTCTTGAAAGTGGAAGGTAAGAAAGAGGTGGATAATATCAAATGGGAATATGCCGGACAAAAGGTTCGTCGTATTTACGACAATGTGATAGGTAACAAATAAATTAACGACAAGACAAAAATAAAACAAACAATATTATGAAAACGATCTGCTTTTATTTTCAAATACATCAGCCGTTCCGTTTAAAAAGATATCGCTTCTTCGATATAGGTAACGACCATTACTATTACGATGATTTCCAGAATGAGGAGATTATCCATCGTATAGCTGAACAATGTTACTTGCCGGCTAACCGGACTATTTTGGAGATGATTAAGACCAGTGGTGGTAAGTTTAAGGTAGCGTTCTCTATTTCCGGCGTAGCGTTGGAGCAGATGGAGATTTATACTCCGGAAGTGATCGATAGCTTTAAGGAATTGGCGGCTACGGGGAATGTGGAATTCTTGTCTGAGACTTATGCTCATTCTCTTTCTTCCTTGGGAGATCCGGAGGAGTTCAAGCATCAAGTAAAGAAACAAGAAGATAAGATCAAGACTTTATTCGGGGTTAAACCGAAAGTGTTCCGTAATACGGAGTTGATTTACTCGGATGATATTTCCGCTATGGTTTCTGAGATGGGCTATAAGGGGATGTTGACGGAGGGTGCTAAGCATATCTTAGGTTGGAAGAGTCCGAACTATATGTATTCTTCTTGCGTAGCTCCGAAGTTGAGTTTATTATTGAAGAATGACCGTTTCAGCGAGGATTTATCGAACCGTTTCAGTGATTATAGTTGGAATGAGTATCCTTTGACAGCCGATAAGTATATGTCATGGATCGCTGCTACTCCGGATTCAGAGCAAATCATTAATTTGTTTATGAATTATGAGGTGCTGGGATCTTTGCATCCAGCTTCAACCGGTATTTTTGAGTTCTTCAAGGCTTTGCCTCGTTTTGCTGCGGATAAGGGGATTAGCTTCTCTACTCCATCGGAAGTATTTACATTGATCAAGCCGGTAGACTCTATCTCCGTTCCTTATCCGATCTCTTGGGTAGATGAGGAGAGAGATTGTAGTTCTTGGTTAGGAAATGTATTGCAGCAGGAAGCGTTCCGTAAGATTAATGAGATCGGTGAACGTGTTCGTTTGTCTCAGACTCGTCGTATCCGTCAGGACTGGTACTATCTGCAGAGCAGTGACCATTTCTATTATATGAGTACAAAGCATATGGGACAAGGTGGCTTTAGCCCTTACGATAATCCGTATGATGCATTTAATAACTATATGAATGTTCTTTCCGATTTCATTGTTCGTGTAAATGCGGAATTCCCGGAGAATATAGAGAATGAGGAATTGAATTCATTGCTTTCTACGATTAAGAATCAAGGAGAGGAAATCGAGAGTCTACAGAAAGAATTAGATAAATTAAAAAAGAAGGCGGCGAAGAAATAAGTCGTTAATTGATTTGACTAGACTATTTTTGGAGAGTGACGGGTCCTTTTAGGGACCCGTTATTTTTTGCCTTAGAGATACGGATATAAAAAAAGCGAGATGTTTTTCATCTCGCTTTTTTTATTATATAGATTCTTTGCTATCTGACATATTTACATGATGTAATACCAATTTTCATCACCTCTTCATCCTTTCGTATCTTTACACCTGAGGGAGCTAGATAATTCGTGATGGCTGTTGTAACAACTGTACTTTGACCGTAACTGTTACCTGTGGTCGTTGTCCGTTGAACAGGGATAAGAAGTAAACTCAAATCTTTGTCCGGATTATTCTCCATCTGATATTTTAATAAATTGGCAAGATTCGGGAATGAGTACGTACGAGTAGTCGCATCGTAAGCCTTGGATAGAAACGAGGTTACATTATTGTCAATTTGACTACCCTCAAAGAAACTCTTTACAGAATCCTCCGGCAAGATCAATAAATAAGGAGGAGGAGCCAGCGCATATTGCCAATCTTCTTGCGGCATCGCTTTTAACTCTAGTGGTAAATTATTCACGATACGTTTTTCCATGATCGGAGTAATTTCCTGTGTCGGAAGAACGATGCGTGTACAAACGCCGGCAGGAGTCTTAAAAAATGCATAGCTGTCGTTCGGTTGTAGCAATTGACTCATATCCGTATTTTTGAAACGACTTAGCTGAATGACCTCTTTAGTGACGGAGAAAGCTTCCCACGTGGTTATTAAAGAGTCTTTTCCTGCTGTGCTTTTAACCGCATAATTATAATATATCTTAAGGACAGAGCTAGCCACGGACAATATATTACCACTACCGAAGGTAGTTGTTACATAAAGCCCCGGGAAAAACTCATTGAAAGTTTCTTGATTCTTGAATGTACCCGGATTATTAATCGTTTCATCATAAAATTTTTGTCCGAACTCAGTAGGCATTTTAATGCTTACATGAGGGCTGTAACCATCAGAGTTTCTAAGGGAGTCGGATATACTTGTGTTATAAGCTGTATAAGCTTGAGCACCCATTGACTCTTGCATATTGCAATATTGCTTAGGGTCAATATTTGTATAAAAATTCTTTTGTAACGGACTTGTAATTTTAAAGATCTCCGCACGCATAGGCGCCAAGGAGTCTCCTACCCATACACCGTTTTTATTGGAACCATTATAATATATATTGAATTCCACCGAATCAATTTTTCCCTCATAAGGTGTATGCTTAAATTGAAAATCACTCGGACAATAGAATTGGCACATATAATCCGATACAAGGTTACCATACAGCGGATCGTAGAGTTCACCCAACTGGGCGCTAGTAGACCTTGCGTAAATAGAATCTAATTGCACCGTAGTGGCTTGTATCTGGAACGTGTCCATATATACCGCAATTGTATCGTCGCCTGGCTGAATACTTGTTCCTATCGAACTAAAATCATCATTACACCCGGCCAAAATGCTAGCACCAAGGCCAAGTCCAAGTATTAAAAGCTTGATTTTCATTACTACATTTATTATTTCGTGTTAGAATCCAATACCACGTCGTAGAACTTATTGAACTCGTCCATATAAGTTTCCGGTGACTGATAGGGAAGGAAAGGAGTATCTTTCTTGGCAGAGATATAATCAAGGACTTCTTGATTGATCGTCTCGCTACCTTGGATTACACCATCAGCGAAATCAATCGCTAATTTGGTTAGGCCCACAAAACTTGTATCTGCCTTGATTAACTTCAAGTCAGCTTCTTTGGCTCCGTCCGCCTTCAGTTTTGTCGCGAAATCTTTGTTTAGCGGGTTCTTGAAGTCATCGTTGTAGATCGAATAAACGATTTTCGCATTACGCAGGCACGGGTCATCGGCATACATTCTCTTGATGTAAAGAGCCGTTAACGCTGACATCCAGCCATGGCAATGGATTACATCAGGAATCCAACGCAATTTTTTTACGGTTTCCAATACTCCGCGTACATAGAAGATCGAACGATCGTCATTATCTTCATACTCATTTCCATTCTCATCGCTGACCGTGGATTTCCGTTGGAAGAAATCCTCGTTGTCAATAAAGTAAACCTGCATCCGGGCCGATTGAATGGATGCTACCTTAATGATCAGAGGATGGTCCGTGTCGTCAATAATAAGATTCATACCAGACAGACGGATAACCTCGTGCAACTGATTGCGGCGCTCGTTGATATTTCCGAATTTTGGCATGAATGTCCTGATTTCGCGACCACGCTCCTGAATTCCTTGCGGCAAATTTCTACATATTGTCGCAATCTCGGATTCGGGAAGGTAGGGAGTGATTTCTTGGGCTATAAACAAGATTTTTTTTGCATCCATTCTGTAAACTAGTTTTATAAAGACGCTACAAAGATACGAAGAATTTTTGGTTATATCAACAAAAAGTTTTTTCGCTGAATATCAAATGTATATATGAATGCTGTTTTGAAACTGGGTAGCGTAGATCTGATAAAAAGAACGAAAACAAAGAACAAAAGTGAAGAACCAATTTGAATAACAGGGATGGAACAGCAGGTTTTTATTAATGAAATGCAGGCAAGATTTAATTTACGACAACCTAAAGCCAATAAGCCAACCAATATCTATTTAGTTGTCCGTATTAATGGGAAACAGCTAAAATTAGCAACGGGTGTAAAAGTTTATCCTGAACATTGGAATAAGGAGAAGCAGGAAGCTTATGTGAGTTTCCGTTTGCCTGAATTGGATAATAGAAATAATGAGATTGCTAATAATAAAATAAATGAGTTGAAAGTTTCTTTTTCAGAGTGCAAGAAGTATTTTTGTGACAATCCAGATAAAATAGCGGATAGTTTGAACATATTGAAAGACAAAATTTATAAAGGTCAGATAAAAATGAGAAATGTAAGCGTTAAGCCAGCAACTTATGCAATGGATGGATTTATAAGTGAGAATTTGAATATTGGTGATTCGACTAAAAAAATATATCATGGGAATGTTAATAAATTCAGACGTTTTTTAAAAGCTAATGGTATATCAGATAGTTGGAACAATATGAATTTGGAAACTTTTAATAGCTATCAGCAATCGTATATAGATGTAGGTAGTAAGAATAAAACTATCAAGACTGTCTTTAGTATGTTTGAAATGTTGTTGAAAGAAGCTGATAGTAAGCATAATATTCCATTTAGTTATGCTGAAAGCGGTATGAGATCTTTTAGGCTTTATAAAAATAGAAACGAAAAAGAAACGGTCAGAATTGTACTGACGGAAGAAGAAATAGATAAACTGGCAAATCTTCAATTAGATAATGAAAAACTAATAGAAACAAGGGATTTATTTGTAGTTCAGTGCTTAGCTGGTACAAGAAAGTCTGATGTTATTAAGCTATTTGAGGACGATTATATATATGATGAGAGACGGAATGTATTTGTGATTAAAACCCAAAAGAAGGGGGTGGATGCTTTTATTAAAGCAGACAAGATCAAACCTATATTGTCTAAATACCCAAAAGGCTTAGAAGAACCAGTGACAAGTACATATAATAGTCGTTTGAGGAAAATTGCTTTGTTGGCAAACTTAGATAGATTAGTTGACGGTAAGCCAATCTATGAACAAATGCGCTCTCATATTGGTAGATATACTTTTGTTACTAATTCATTCTTAAATGGTATATCTAAGGATGTTATTAAGTATATGGTAGGACACAAATCAACAAAGATGGTAGATGAAGTGTATCTGCAATTATCTATGGATAATAAGATAGATATAGTTGCAGGTGTGACAGATGTTGAAAAAACAGAATCAAAACGAGTAAATGCTAGTATATCGTGTGATAATAGTAAATTATTTAAGGAAGTAGATGTTTATAAATATTTGTTTATCAATGATATGTTATCAGATGAGGTACGATATAACAATGATGTATATACGCTTAAACAATTATCTGACTATTTACAGACTGAACAGGGTAGAAAAGATAGATATGATTTGATTAAGCAGATACTTGAACAGAGGTGTCATATATCCACAGGAAGTATGACTTATGATTTTTTCTTGAATGAATTATATGATATTTCCATAATGGAATATATAACTTGTAATCATAATGAGCAGATAAAAGTAGGAGTGAACGGCACTAATGTGGATGCAGATGAAATTTTTAGTATGGATGAATTGCAGGAAATGTATGCAGAACGATATACAGTGAATAGATGTGCTGAATTAGGAATTAATATATTAGATGTGTGTAATTTGTTGAATGAGAAAAACTTGACGAAACATTTGAGTTAAATATGCTGGGACAGGAAACAGAAATGCAATAAATTGACTTGTATTGTTAAATAATGTTGTGTAAAGGTTGGTTGGGAAATTTCTTCTTAATGTAAGTATTCCAAATACATTCTGCATCTTTTCGTTTGCAGTCCTTGTATTCTAACTCCAAAAGAATGAGAATTTTTCGATTATAAATTTCTCTATAAACTCCTATTCGAATAAATAATGTTCTTGTTTTATTTTTACCTTTCAAATAGAAATTGGTATCATTAAATTGCTTATATGAAATAGATTCACCTTCAAATATGAACTCTTTAAAAAATTCAGAAATGGAATAATCATCTTCAAATACATCATAGTAAGCAATGCCAGTATTTAATACAATTGTGCTGTCCTTATTATAAAAATGATTCCCATCACAAAGAAATGCTTCTTCCCCATGAATCAACGAATCTGGATATGCCAAGAAGTAATTAAATTTCTTGTTCCAATAAAAACGTATATCTCCATACTGATAAATTTCATTCCTATAATCAACGAGTTTTATACCTTTCACTTGCAAAACAGAATCAGCATAGTGTAACACTTCTCTTTTTTCTGATTCTGTCAGTGGAAGTTCATAGTGATTGGTAAACTTATCATCTTTCTGTATTACAGGTTGGATAGATTTATCCTGTTTACTTGGCTGACTGTTACAACCAAGCAAACATAATCCAAGTAAGAGAATATAATATTTCATCACCATATTATATTTATTTATTATTTAAACTATTAACAATTTCTTTAATCACATTCCCTGCCATTACACCACCAGACGGATAATCCTTTATCTATTGGTTAGATTTGTTTTTATCAGAAAATTTATCGTCATTTTTCATAATAAATTTCTTGTAGAACTTTTCCATAACGTTGATAAACTCTTCTGGTAATCGTTTAAGGATTTCCTCTTTTATATGATCTGGAACATTTCTATAATATGCTTCTGCTATACTTCCAGTAATTGCACCCATCGTATCGGCATCTCCTCCCAAAGAAATAGCCAAACGAATGGCATCTTCAAAATCCTTACTTTCCAGAAAAGCGATGATGGATTCAGGAACAGAACCTTGACAGGTAACATCGAATTGATAAGCGATTCGTATTTCATCACAGGTTCGACTAAGATTATAGCCAAAAGTAGATTCAATATATCCTTTAATCTCTTGCTTGGATTTTCCTGTGCGAGCCAGGTAAATACATGCTGCCGTAGCCTGTGCTCCTTTAATCCCTTCTGGGTGGTTATGGGTAATTTCTGCGCTTTCTTTAGCTTTTTTCAAAGTCTCCTCTAATGTGTCTAACACCCATCCAACAGGGCTTACACGCATGGCAGAACCATTTCCAAAACTATTATATGGTTGTGGAATATCTTGTTGTAACCAATTGTAAAAAGATTTTCCATATCCTGCCCTTGGATAACGATTGCCATAGTTTAACATGATACCAGACAAGCTATCACCTGTCAATAGCCAGTCAGCATTGGCAATAGTCATTACAGTGTCATCTGTAAATCTGGAATGTTCTTTGAATAGAGGAAAGTCTATTGATTTTATAGGATTAAACTCATAAATTGAACCTATTATATCTCCTGCGATTGCTCCTATAAGAATGTTACAGTTTCTATTTATTCTTTGTGTTTTTGCCCAATACTCTAATGTATTATTATTAATTTTGTCGGAATCAGGCTTAATTTCACTTATGATAGCATGGTATAGATTGGTTGAGCATTGATTATTTCCCACTTGATTGAGAGAGTTTAGCATACGGGTAATCCTTAATTGATTATGGAATGGCAATTCATAAAGTCGTCCTGTGATTTGACATTGAATCCGTCTTTTGTTACAATGGAATCCAATATAATTCAAATATAATTGGCAGGTTTTGCAATAGTTTGACTTTGCCAAATCGTCATGTTGCAATTGTCCCTTAAAGTGTCCATCGATGGTTGGAGCCTCTGGATGAAACTGGCTTTTGTCGATAGTAGGTAGAATCCATTGTATGAAATCGTGATTATATTCTATCTGTTCATGATTGAACTGTAGAATATCTTTGTGGTAGCGACCTTTACTATCTGGTAGTTCATTTTTAAAAAAGCGGATCAAATCAATCTGCTCTTTGGGGGCAATCTTTTCTATTGGAGTAATATTGTTTATTCCAAATTCCTTATTTTTTTTATCTCCAAATAAATGTTTGAGTCTATTCAGCATAATCTTAATGTATATATTTAATAATCCCTTTAACCACATCCCCAGCCATTATACCACCAGACGGATAACCATTTTTAGGATTGGAAATAATGACTAAACAGGTATATACAGCATTGTTCACCTTGAAATAACCACAGAAGGAAACTTCATGTTTTCCATCTTCTTTAATAACTGATCCTGTCTTTCCTGCGATCTTTACATTATCAGAAAATAAAGGTTTACCCGTACCTTCACTGACTACCATTTCAAAGGTCTGTTGTATCTCCTTCATTGTCTTTGCAGAACAAATAGAATAATCTGATACAGCAAAGGAATGATAGAAATTAAGTATCTCCATAGGAGAATAATCTGTTTTGATTGTCATATATGGAGATAAAGATTTGGTTACACCCACTTTTGAATCAAACAGGATTGCTTGTTGTAAGGTAATATCTCCATATCCACCCATATCCGCATTATGATCCCTGATCTCTTTTCCATTGTGATTATATATACCATTACCCACATCAACAGTGTCAGACAGTGAAACATTCCCTTTCTCCAAAACAGGAATTAAAGATACAGGGACAGCAAGTGTCCCCATATCTCTAACTGTAGTATATACTTCATCTTCTAAAGACTTATCATTTAAAAGAGAAAGACTGCTTTTGGCTATGACATTTCCTGCTGAATCCATCAACATAACTAAGCCTGAATCTGCATTGACTTCTTGCAGTGTAATGCGAAGGGAAGTTTTTGCATCAAAATGTGAATTGTTTTTTGCAGAAGAAAATATTGAAAATAGCGTTAGTAGCAGAAGTAGCTGTATATTTATATTTATCCAATTCATTTTGAATTTTGTAAACTATAGACATTAATAATTAATGATGATTGAAAATAATCCATATCAACTCTATTATAAACTGATGTTATTATACTTTTTTTCTATAATATCAATTTCATCTAACGACAAAGGTATTATATTACAGATTTTCCATATAGGATCTTGTTTATATTTATGTAGTGCAGCCATAGGTACAAATAGAAAAGTGGTTTTTGTTACAAAATCAATTCTATCGCCTTCGTAAATAGGAGGATTTTCTGAAAGACAATATATACTTGAAGATATATCAAAATAATGACAATCAAAGAATCCTTCTTTGTGTATTTTTAATTGATTACTAAATATATATAACGATTTTATACGACAATTTTGGAAAGATTTAGATTCTATGTGTTTAATATTTTTACTTATTGCTAAATTGTCAATTGTACATCTGTAAAAAGCCCCCTTTTTTATTGTTGTTATTTTGTCTGGAATCTTTATAAAATCCTTTTTTAAATATATATCGTCTTGTTTATTAAATATGCTATTAAGACATAATATAAGTTCTTCTTGTTTATTTATGAGAATTTTTCCTTTATTTTCTACGGAATAATATCTGTTATTGCGTATACTTATTCTTTCTAATTTATCGCAAAAAGCAAAAGATCTACTAGATATATCTTCTATTGAAGAATTGATTAACACACTGAGTAAATTAGCGCATCCACTAAAAGCATTCTCACAAATTAAAGTAGTATTTGATGGAATTAGAATCGATTGTAATGAAATACAATTGCTAAACATAAACATACTGATACATCCTCTGATAGTATGCCAGCCACTAGAGAAGTTCTGGGAGCATAATCCTTCATATTCAAAATATGCACCAGATAAATCAAGATAGCGTAATTTCCCATTAGTTTTTTCACCAATAAAATCACTACCAGCCATTTCTCTAATAAATAAAATATCATTACCATTTAATGGTCCCAATATTCTCAATCTTTCAATTTTATACTTTTCATTTTCTTTGATATATAGAGATAATTCACCAGGTGATTTAACGCTTATTTGTGTTCCTGCAAATTTTGGTGCATCTTCTATTGTAAACATAGTTATTCATTTTATTAGTGTAAAACATTATAGAATAGAACATAATATTTGATATAACTTATTCTATATTCCATTCATTGGCAGGATCATTTTCCAATGCACCTCTATAAGCATCTTCCAAATAGGAATCATTCTCTATCTCTCTTTGTTCTTCTTCCATCCATTTTAATTCTTCTTCTTTACTCCAATTTCTAGCCATAATGATATTTATTTGTATTTCTCCCTGTCCCCTCTGGAAAGATTAACAAATAAAAAAGGTGTGGGAACTGTATTTGCTTTATCTTATTGACGGGCTTCTCGCATTGCCTGTAGTATAGATAAAGCAACAGCAACCCACACCAGTTTTGTATATAATTTATCCTCACAGATAAGTATATATCAAATGATGCGGGTGCTATTGCTATCATCTTCATACTACTTTCAAATTTTGCGAGAATTTGTCAATAGAAGATAATTTCAATAACACCTTTCGTTAAACGTATGTCCTTCTATAGAGGTTCAACGCCATGAACTTGTAGAATTGCCACAAAGTTACGAAAAGTGTTTTATGTGTCAATGATTTAAGTTGAAATATTAACCATCTAAAAGGAAAGACTGTCATAAGTCTGCAATATTTCTTCCTGTCTCAATCCTAAATACCTTTTTGTGATCGCCACACTGGAATGATTAAACAACTCCATCAACTTGACTAAAGCCAGTTCTGCGTTTTCTGCATTTTGGTTGTACACCTGCCTGCCAAATGTTTTTCGTAGGCTATGACAACTAAAATGTTGAACTTTCAGTTTGTATTTGGCTTTGATCTCTTTTAAGATCACATTGATTCTTTGTATTGAGTATGTTGTTCCCTTCTGGCTTACCAGTATAGGCGAATTAATCCCTATTGGCTGAATGTGATCGTAGCATTCTGCAATATGTCTTTTCAGTTGGGGATTAATCCTGATTGTACGGTTCTTCTTTGTTTTCTTTTCCTGCAAAGTAAACTCATCCACATTCAGAATATCTTTCCAACGTAACGACAATATATCAGAGATACGCAATCCCCAGAAACAACCTATCGCAATCAGCAAGGACATTTTATAATCTCCATCCCTGCTTAATCTTCTGACCAGATTTGACATTTCATCCCATCTCAGATAATCCGCTGTTGTTGTGCTGTATTTCAAACTCATAATATTCAGTTTTAATTGATTACAAATAAAAGTGATTGTTTTTTGTGTCCTCTCTTCTTCTTTAAATGGTAACTTGTTGAAAATCAAAAGAACATTCACTTTCAACAGAAGTGAACATTCTTTTTTGATTCTCATTGTTCCTTTACCGCCTTATATAAGAAGGTAAAAAGAAGGATAAACGGAATGATCGGATAGATTAACAACACTATCAGGTACACAATGGCGGCAATTAAGATATAAAGTATTATTTCCATATCTCACAATCTTAAATCCGTCCGTTTTCAGAATAACTGTAATAAGTCTCATCCGTTATGATAAGATGATCCAAAAGGTTGATACCAACCAATTTGGCAATCTCCTTTACTCTTTTTGTCACTTGATCGTCTTGCATACTTGGTTGTATGTTTCCAGACGGATGATTATGTGCCAATATGATGGCAGAAGCATTACCCAATATTGCAGCCTGCATAATAATGCGTATATCCGCAGAGGTTTCATTCAATCCACCTTCTGAAATATGGCAAACGCCTAATACCTTGTTGGCTCTATTCATTAAAATGACTTTGAAAAACTCTTTGTACTGTATTGTTTCAGAATCAAATACAGATAAAAGGATTTTATAAGCATTTTCAGCGGATAAGATTTTCTCTCTTTCAGAGGCTTTAATCTTTGACTTGTAAGTGAGTTTCACTTCACATACCTTGTACTGACTTTCCATAATGATATAAATTTGATTTTTGTTGATAATTCCTGTGTATCGGCTTGGTTTTAATCCTTCGTAGTGTTGAGGATTACACCATATAAAAGAGAAGAGGGGAAAATATCGCAGTCCGTTGTTGAATCTCTATCCGTTAAAAATCTCTTTCCCTTGTTTCCAAGGTTCGATAGGCATTTATCCGTTTTCGAAAAAGAGATTCAGAGGTAAATCGCTTGCATATTTTTCACTTCTCTATCACCTACTGAGGGGGGTCTTTAAGACAAGTGCGGTTAAGCTCACGTTTCATACATGAGAATTTGATCCATAGTGCTTTTTCAAAGTTGAGGTATGTTTTATCTCTGTAATTTGGTTTGAAGAGGATTTATTTTATTCTTACTCGATAATTTGTTGATTTAACCATTAGTCGGTTAAGTACATTTTTCTTATTTTAGTAGTAGAAAATTATGGTTATTAAAACTGTGATATCTTTGATCTTTTTTGAATTATTATTAATGTTTGAAAATTCAAAATTAACTTGCTTTGTCGTGTTGCAAAGTTTTCAGTATAAAACTTTAGTTAGACTCAAAGACTTCTGTCAGGATAGATTAATGTTGTATTTTTTAAGTTGTAATATTAAAATTTAACTCACCCCATTGAATGATAGGAATGGAATATCTAATATAATCTAAAATACTTTCATTACAAAATTCTTGATTATAAAATATACCTTCCCATCTTATTGGATCATTAATAATAGCAGAAATACAATTTTCTGATATTTTGCAATTTTTAAAAAGTTTCAATCCATTACAAGATTTTTTCACAACTGCCTCGCTATAGTTACCGCATACCCCCAATGAAACTTCCTCTAACAAAATTGGTACATTTTTTTTCTCTAAAAACAATATTAGGGGCATATCTAATATTACATTAGGGTTTTGAGCCAAATATGTCCATCCAGTTTTTGATATGGTGTAATAATCGCAATCATCAGAAGAGTGTTTATCGTGCCTATGCTCATAAGCGATATACTTATTCCATAAATGTTCATTCTCTATAATTTCAAAAGATGTAATATTTTTTATATGTATAGCTTGACTTACATCAGTTTCAATATCTTTCAATGTGCAATCTGGTATTGATTTGAGAGTGCATAGTTCTTTGATATTAGTCTCTCGTTTATGAACCCAAGGTTGATGCCTATCAAAGTAACTTTTAACAGGTATAGGGTGGTTTCTTAGAAAATTTTCCGCACCTATCAATGAGTTTATAAACTTACATAAGTCATAGGTTGAAACTCCTTGAGCTTTTAGAGTTTTGGCAAAAACTCCTTGCATAAAGATAGTATAATTGTCTATATTATTCATAATTCTATTTTTGTATATTATTTTTATCGCTAAATTAGATATCAGTAACTAGAGTTTTGTCATTCTTAAATAGGGGATAAAAATAACAAAATATCAAATATTATCTGCAAACTACTTTCCTTTTAACTATTGAGAGGAATTTTAAGCTCACGTTTCATACATGAGAATTTGATCCATAGTACTTTTTCAAAGTTGAGGTATGCTTTATCTCTGAAATTCAGTTTGGAGGGGATTCATTTTTTTGAGGTATTAGAAATGAGTAACTTTGTACATCTTTTAAACAGATGGGTGATTTCCTGTTCCCATTTCCCAAGATTACTTCAATGGCTCTCAGATATGTGTTTTTTTATCAATTCATTTTCTCAGAAATGGTATTATTTAGACAAACCAATCGAATTTATCCGAATCGCCTGGCTTGTAAGAATGCATTAGGCTTAAGTTGTTCCCAATACAAAAAAATGATCCGTTCGGGAGCTTTGATTCCTATAAACAAGGAAAATATGTATTTTGTCCCTGAAAAGTGAGCGGTTTAATTTTTTCCGTAGGGTGGTTTAATTTTTTCACTCCCTTACTAATTACTTACAAACCAAATACTTAATATGAGATTTCACGCTTTCTGGCGAAAGCGGAAATATCTATCTCGCAGATGTGATTTATTTTTTCTTTAATTGACATCCCTATGAATTACCGCGTAATCTCAAAGGATTCGCTTTTAAAATTGACTCATAAAGAGGCTTTTGTATTCAGTTGTATTGTTCTGAATACAGATCTAGAAAATGACGGAAAGATGTATATATCCCATATAAAGGAAGAGACGTTGGCAGAAATGTCTGGATATTCCAAAAAGACAGTTATCTCGTATATCAAGAAATTTGAACAGTTGGGATTGCTCCATGTAAAGAGAGAAAAGATGAAGGGAGAATTGGGAGTTTTTGACAGAAATACTTATTCAATCAAAATACCAGATTCTAATTTGGGTGAAAATTGGTTTCGTTTGAGTTATGATTTTTTGAAAGAAGAAATTCCCTGCGACTTGAAAGGGTTCCTACTCTTGTTGAAATGCTTGGGATTCAAAGGTAGCAATACAGTCTTATACAGTTTGGATAAAATAGGAAAGCTGAATTTGCTTCGTATAGGCTTGAATAAGATCAAGGAGTTGAACCGCTTGGGTATTTCTTTGCAAGTGATTAGTAAAATTGAAAAAGGATATGTCATAACAGACAGGTTTATTTATGAAGATCTTCCCGCACAAAAAACGGATTCCGTATCGGAACGGATTTTGGTTGATTATTACAATGGAATTGCAGCTTATTGCAAAAGAATGGAAATCAAACCACCTAAGTATGACAAAGATATTATGAATACGATTTTCTATAATTGCCCCAATTTAGAACAGTTCATTGACAAGATGAACAATAGGAATTTTTCTAAAACACAGATATATAGTTTGAAGTATTTTGTAAAGAGTTTCAATTTCAAAAAGCCTGTAAAAAAGAAAAGAGTTGAACCATGCGAAATTATCATGTTTTAATCCTGTCTTTTCTGCCTAGTGATTATATATATTCATGGACACTTTGAGCGATCAGGGTGTCCATTTTCATTTGTGGAAGATCATACCATTGTAAGAAAGAAACTGCCAATTTAATTTGGAGATTCTTCTCTTAAATGGTTTAACTTTGTACAAACAGATACAAATAGTATGAAGCCAGTAGAAGAAATAGGTATAGACGAATTAAATGAAAGTGGGATTGTCCATGTGGGATTGGAATTTTGTCCCACAATCGGTTTTGATGAGATGGGAGAGCCTTTTCTATCAGGAACGAGTGCATTCCATTTTATAGACAGGTATAACAATAAGAAAATAGCATTGCAAAATAAGTTTGGCAGCTATTTGGAGAATGAAGATATACAGTCTTGTTTGCATAGCTTAGAACTTGATCCTGTAATGTTTTGGTATCTTCTTCTGTTCGTTTATGATTACTGTGTTGATACCTGCATAGACAATATCAGAACAGAAGAAGGCACAAGTAAGCAAATTCAGAAATTTATACAGACGATAGAAGAAAGAAAAGAACAGCCTGCTGAACTGACTTTAAAGATAGGTAAAAATAAGTTTATCCTAACAGACAGTCAGACGATAGATCTGATTGGTTTTCTATGCAAAGAAGCCTATCCAAAAGTGAAAGATGCTTTTATCTTTGGTGATCGTATCATGTTGGAAGAATCCGTAGAATATAGTGATACAGCAATGGCATATTTGTTTTGCAAGATGCTCAGGTGCTATTTTGATAGTTCAAACCATGTAAAGGAAAAAAGGGCGGAAGGTGCTAATATCTCCAACAAGGAAAAAGAATTGCTTTCTTATCTGCTTTACTTTGCAGGGATAAGTAGAAATAGAAACCTGCTTACTCCAATACTTAACGAATATAATACATTGAAAGGATTGATGAACCCAAAGAAAAAACCAGAATTTAAAGGTATAGGCAATTGGTACGCCTAATTCTCTATTAAAACGTAACAAATTGATTTATAGCAGGGTTGTTAAACTCTGCTATTTTTGTGCTACCCTGTAATGTGTTGAATTTCTATTGTTTATGCGTTTTATTGCTTCATCTTTGCAGTGTCAATCAATGAAGGTTGGCAATAAAAATAATTAATATATGAATGATTTGATTAATATTTCGGACTTGCTGAAAAAAGGTAAAAAAATTGCAAGATTAGTAGCAAACAGAGAACTTGATCCTAAAATCGTCAAGAAGAAAAAAGAGTCTTTGAAACAGTTTGGGTTGTTATCTCCTGCTATTATTATAGATGGAAGTAAGTCTATAGAAGAAGACTTAGAAATAATGGATTTTGAAACGGGTGAGGATATTTCCAAAGAGGATGCAAGTCAGTATATCGTATTGGTTGAAGGAAACCATAGATATAAAGCTCATTTGGAATTGTTGGAAGCTAATGCAAAATTGGAAGAGGAACAGAAATATAAAAAGGAGTTTTTTGTAATATATTCTTTGGGCGATAATGTGCCTACTATGAAAATGTTGGCAGAGATCAATGTTTGTACTAACAAGTGGAAAACTCGTGATATTGTAAAGGGGGCAACGGCTATTAATAAGGATTGTCCTAAATTATTATTGGAAATCAATAAATTAATGGGACAAGGTTATTCTTTGAATGCAGCATCTCTTTGGTTCACCTTTAATAAAAAGGTAGATACGAAGGTCATGGATGCAGCTATGCAAGGAAAATACTTAGATCCGTTAAAAAATGAAGCAGGACTGGAGAGGGGATTGAATATATTAGAAGTCGCTAAAGCAACATTTGGAGAGAAATTGTGTAAAAGCAGAACAACATTATCTGGTTGGATTGTAAGTAAATATGATAATACGCTTGATGCGGATAAAGCAAAGTTTACGGATAATATGATAGAGTTTATGCGCTCGATAGCTCCAGAAGATATTACATATCTTCAAAAAGTTAAAGGTAAAATTGGAGAGGGTAGTAAAGAAGATCTAATTAACAAAAAATTGAATGAACTTTGGGATAGCTTTAAAGTATCAGTGGAATCAGCAGAGTAATTAACAAATGGAAGGTGCGTAACAACACCTTCCGCTTAAAATTTTGAATATGATAAGAGAAGCAAAAGGAAATATGTATGAGTTTGTGAGCCATACTTGGAATCCCATTAAGGGAAAGTGCTATCACGGTTGTAGCTATTGTTATATGGATAAATTGTCTCCCAAACGGAGAGAAGCCAGATTGGATGCTGGGGAATTAGTAAATGCTTGTTTGGGCAGTGGTAATTTTATCTTTGTAGGCAGTAGCATTGATATGTTTGCTCAGGATATACCAGATAGTTGGATTAAAACCGTATTGGATTACTGCGACGAATATAATAGATATTTGTTTCAAAGTAAGAATCCAGCTAGGATATTGGAGTATTTGGATCACCCTGTGTTTAAAAGATCTGTAGTCTGTACAACCATTGAGACCAATAGAAGCTATCCTGAAATTATGCGTAATTCTCCCTTGATAGAAGATCGAGTAAAGGCAATGGCTGATATTTCTGCCAGAGGAATTAAAACGTATGTAACGACAGAACCGTTAATGGAGTTTGATTTGAATGAAATGATAGAGTGTATAAAGAGGTGTAACCCTGAGCAAGTTAATATAGGAAAGAATACAAATGGAAAGGTTTGTATTCCAGAACCAACACCAGAAGAAGTGCAAGCGTTGGCTGAAGAGTTAAAGAAATTTACAAAGGTAGAAGTAAAGAAGAATGCCAAAATTTGGTTTAAGTAAGTGTAGGTAATTACAAAATGAGTAAACCCCAGTTATCCTAGTGGTAGCTGGGGGTTGTTGTATGAAGGAAATAAGAAACTCTGTTTTTTAGATATTTAGATTTGGATATTAAAAAAGTCACTATATTTGCAATATCAGAAGAAGCTAAAAAAGAACAGCATGAACGAACTGTTTTTGTAATAGGTTGATATTCATATATAGATATAAATATACAAAAAATCTTTTATTTACGGTAATTATTTAGTTGCTTTGCACCGTCAATTAAGCATCTATCTGATGAAAATAGTAAATAGTATTAAAGATTTGAAGGCTTATCTTGCTGAGGCAAAGCAGGATAATAAGAAAATTGGCTTTGTTCCTACCATGGGAGCACTGCATAATGGACATCTTAGCTTAGTACAACATTGCGTGAAAAACAATGATGTATGTGTAGTCAGTGTTTTTGTAAATCCAACCCAATTTAATGACAAACACGACTTGGAAACGTATCCCCGTACGTTGGAGGCTGATTGTGTGTTATTAGAATCTGCCGGCTGTGACTATGTATTCGCTCCCTCTGTAGAAGAGATGTATCCGGAGCCAGATACCCGTACATTTGATTTGGGAACGGTATCTGAGGTAATGGAAGGCGCTAAGCGTCCGGGGCATTTTAACGGTGTAGCGCAGGTAGTAAGTAAGTTGTTCTATATCGTAGAGCCGGATAACGCTTATTTCGGGGAAAAGGATTTCCAGCAGATCGCTGTGATCCGGGCGATGGTGAAACAATTGAATATCCCTGTAACGATCAATGCTTGTCCGATCGTTCGTGAGGGCGATGGCTTGGCCTTGAGTAGCCGGAATACCCGTTTGACACCGGAACAACGTCAAAAAGCTCCGTTAATTGCTCGTACGTTAAAAGAAAGTACTACCTTTGTGCCCGGAAAAAGCGTACAAGAAGTGATTGACTATGTTGTCAATACGATTAATAGCGATCCAGTCATGGAAGTTGAGTACTACGAGATCGTAGATGGCAATACGTTAGAGTCTATCAAGAACTGGTCGGATACCGATTATCCGGTAGGTTGCATCACGGTATATTGCGGAGAGGTACGTTTGATCGACAATATCAAATACTAATTATAAGTCATACATGTTTATAGAGGTAGTAAAGTCAAAAATTCACCGGGTAACGGTAACGGAAGCTAACTTAAACTATATCGGTAGCATCACTATCGACGAGGATTTGTTGGACGCCGCTAATTTGATCGCGAACGAGAAGGTCTCGATCGTGAATAATAATAACGGAGAACGTTTTGAGACGTATATTATCAAGGGCGAACGTGGCTCGGGAGTGGTTTGCTTGAACGGAGCGGCTGCCCGTAAGGCTCAACCCGGAGATATTATTATCGTTATGTCGTATGCCATGATGGATTTCGAGGAGGCGAAAACATTCAAGCCTTCCGTGGTATTTCCCGATACGGCGACAAATAAGTTGATATAGCAGACGCTAGGCTTTGTAGAGATCTCTAATCATAAGAAAAGCTCGTCGGGATGCGGCGGGCTTTTTTTATCTTCATAAATTTAAGTAATAAGCGAGTTATGTACACGAACAGGAATATATGGAATGTTAGCTACCCGATCTTTTTGAGCTTGTTGGCGCAAAACGTGATAAACGTGACTGATACGGCTTTTCTAGGTAGGGTTGGTGAAGTCGAGTTGGGGGCTTCCGCTATGGGAGGACTTTATTATATCTGCGCTTTTACGATCGCCTTCGGTTTTAGTACGGGATCTCAAATCGTGATTGGCCGTAGAAACGGAGAGGGACGTTATGACCAGATAGGGCCTGTCATGATACAAGGCGTTTTCTTCCTATTGTCGCTGGCTGCTATATTGTTCTTGTTTTCTCGTTTTTTCGCGGGAGACGTGATGCGTGTATTGATTTCTTCGGACGCTATCTTGAATGCCACGGAGGAATTTTTGGATTGGCGTGTGTTTGGCTTCTTCTTCTCTTTCGTGAACGTGATGTTCCGGGCTCTTTTTATTGGTATTACCCGTACAAAGGTGTTGACATTGAACGCTGTCTTGATGGCAATGACGAATGTCTTACTGGATTATCTTTTGATTTTCGGACATGCCGGATTCCCAAAGATGGGTATTCAAGGGGCGGCTATCGCTTCCGTCATAGCCGAGGCGGTATCGATTCTCTTTTTCGTGGTTTACACGAGACTTACCGTAGATATACGTAAATATGCGCTTAACCAGATTCGTTCTTTCGATTTTGGCTTGTTGAAACGGGTGCTGGATATTTCCGTGTTCACGATGCTGCAATATTTCTTGTCTATCGCTACTTGGTTTATGTTCTTTATCGCTGTGGAGCATTTGGGGCAACGGGAGTTGGCGGTGGCGAATATCGTACGTAGTATTTACGTCGTGATGTTGATTCCCGTTAATTCCTTGGCGACCACGACAAACACGTTCGTGAGTAATAGTATCGGGGCGGGAGCGATCAATCAAGTTATACCGACTATCTGGAATATCTGTAAGTTATCGTTGGGCATTATGGTCGTGTTTGCCGCTATTGTCAGTTTGATGCCGGGATGGGTCGTGTCTGTTTATACGAATGACGCTTCATTAGTGGCGGCCTCGGTTCCATCCGTCTACGTGATTGTCGGTTCTTTATTGATCGGATCGGTAGCTAATGTGGCGTTCAACGGGGTGTCGGGTACGGGAAATACACGTTCTGCGCTTTTTATGGAAGCGGCGGTATTGATTCTGTATGTGCTTTTTGTATATGTCGCGGGGATGCGTTTACGTTTGCCGGTAGCCGTATGCTTCTTGACAGAGGCTATTTACTATAGTGGATTGCTCGTCGCTAGCGTAATCTATTTAAAGAAAGCCTCTTGGCAAAATAAAAGAATATAAGTATATGAGGGGAAAAAACACGTACGTCTTTTTTTGAACTGTGAATATTGGGAAATTGTTCGTATTTTTGTATTGTAATCAAATAAGAAAGGTAACTCATGTCCACGAAGCAATGTGAAGATATGTTGGTAGGAAAAGGAGTACGGCCTACTGCCGCACGGATCCTTGTCTTGCAAAAATTATCAGAACGAACCAGCCCGGCTTCCCTGTTCGAATTGGAGGCGGAGTTGGAGACGTTGGATAAATCGACCATTTCCCGTTCATTGGCCTTGTTATTGGAACATCATGCGATCCATTCTTTCGAAGATGGTAGTGGCTCTATAAAATATGAGATATGCCAGAGCCGTTCGGAGACATGCCCAGTGGGTGATAGGCATATTCATTTTTTCTGCGAGGTATGCCGTAAAACCTCTTGTTTGAATAATATCAAGATCCCGGTCGCTCAATTGCCGGAAGGATATATAATGGATACCATTAATTATACGGTAAAGGGTGTTTGCCCATTGTGTAATAAGCGACGTTCCCAGAAACCCTGATAATTTGCAATCAAGTTGCAACTCCCTTCTCTTACCTTTGTACCGTAATCAAGAAGTAAATAATTAAAATAGATAAGATTATGAGTACAACATGTGGATGCGAACATTGCCATTCGCACGGAAGTTCCGGTTTATGGATGCCGACGGTTTCTTTCGTTTTGTTGGTGATAGGACTTATCGGGAAGTACTCGGGGATAAGTTGGTTTGCTGAGTCTTGGATAGAGGCCATTTGGTTTCTGGTCGCTTTTTTGCCGGTAGGACTTCCTGTTATGCGAGAAGCTTGGGAAGCGGCTTTGCGGAAAGACTTTTTTAGTGAGTTCTCGTTAATGGCGATCGCCTCGATTGGGGCGTTTTGTATTGGGGAGTATCCCGAGGCCGTAGCCGTGATGCTTTTCTATACGGTAGGAGAGAGGTTGCAACTTCTAGCCGTGAATAAAGCCTCGAAGAATATCAGTGACTTGTTAGATGTCCGGCCGGAACGAACGGATGTATGGCGGACGGGTACATATATGAATGTATCTCCGAAGGATGTAAAAGTAGGCGAGCGGATCGAGGTGAAACCCGGCGGACGTGTGCCTTTGGATGGCGTTTTATTGGAAGCCGAGGCACAGTTCGATACCTCGGCATTAACCGGGGAAAGTATGCCTCGTTCTATCCGTGAGGGTGAGGAGGTGCTTGCCGGAATGATCGTGCAGGGGCAGGCGGTACGTATACAAGTGAATCGGCCGTACGAGCAAAGTGCCTTGGCCCGTATTTTGGCTTTGGTGAAAGATGCCTCGGAGCGGAAAGCGCCGGCGGAATTGTTTATTCGGCGTTTCGCACGGATTTATACCCCAATCGTGATTCTTCTGTCGTTTCTAATCGTGTCGGTTCCTGCTTTGGTAGGGATGGTGACGCCTTCTTTCCAGTATGTTTTCTCGGATTGGTTATATAGGGGATTGGTTTTCTTGGTTATTTCTTGTCCTTGTGCCTTGGTTATAAGTGTTCCGCTCGGGTATTTCGGTGGTATAGGCGCCGCTTCTCGTGCCGGGATATTATTTAAGGGCGGTAATTATTTAGATGCGATCACACGGGTAAATACGGTAGCGTTCGATAAGACCGGTACATTGACTACCGGGCGTTTTGAGGTCACAACGGTGGAAAGCACGGAGATCCCGGTTTCTGATCTTTTGAGTATTTTGTTATCAGTAGAGCGGAAAAGTACCCATCCGGTAGCGCAGGCTGTAGTTCGCTATGCGGAAAAACAAGATAGCGTGCCGATGGAAATCACTGACATGCGGGAATTGGCAGGGCATGGTGTCGAGGCTATCGTGAACGGTCGGCAGGTGCTTGTCGGTAACATTCGTTTATTGGCCGAACGTGATATTCCTGTCCCGAAGGAATTATCCGATAGTGTTTCTACCGTGGTGGTTTGTGCGATCGATGGGAAATATGCGGGGCATCTTCTCCTTTCGGATACCTTGAAGAAGGATGCCGTGGATGCGATTCGTCGGTTAAAGGATCTGGATGTTAAAGATATTCGCTTGTTGTCCGGGGATAAGCAAGAGATCGTGAATCAATTCGCTGAGCGTTTGGGTGTCGATAAAGCGTATGGTAATCTGCTGCCGGAGGATAAAGCCGCTTATATAGAGCGATTAACGGCGGAGACGGATAAGTCGGTTGCCTTTGTGGGCGATGGGATGAACGATGCGCCGGTACTGGCTTTAAGTGATGTCGGTATTGCGATGGGTGGATTGGGATCGGATGCGGCCATCGAGAGCGCGGACGTGGTTATCCAAACGGACCAGCCCTCTAAAGTAGCGGAAGCTATTTCTATCGGACGTGCTACCCGGAATATCGTCCGTCAGAATATCGTGGGATCTATTGGCGTGAAGGTGATAGTCCTTGTGGCGGGAGCCTTCGGTTTTGCCACGCTTTGGGAAGCTGTTTTCGCGGATGTAGGCGTGTCTCTGCTGGCGGTTCTTAATTCGGTCCGTATACTAAAACGTTGAGAAGTGAAGAATTTCGAGATCGCTTTCATCGCATACTCATCTCTTTTTCGTACCTTTGCCCCTTAATCCAGTAGAAAATAATATAAATACACATACGAATTATGTTTGAGAACTTAAGCGAAAGGTTAGACAGATCGTTTAAACTGTTGAAGGGCGAAGGCAAGATTACCGAGATCAATGTGGCGGAAACATTGAAGGATGTGCGTAAAGCGTTGTTGGATGCCGACGTCAATTATAAGGTTGCCAAGAGTTTTACGGATACGGTAAAAGAGAAGGCTTTAGGACAGAACGTGCTTACATCGGTTAAGCCTAGTCAGTTGATGGTTAAGATTGTTCACGATGAGTTGGCCAGCTTGATGGGAGGTACGGCAGTCGACGTGAATTTGCAGGGAAATCCCGCCATTATATTGATGTCCGGTTTGCAAGGTTCGGGTAAGACTACTTTCACTGGTAAACTAGCGTCTTTATTAAAGACCAAGAAAAATAAGAAACCATTATTAGCCGCTTGCGACGTGTATCGTCCGGCAGCTATCGAGCAGTTGCGTGTAGTCGGAGAGCAGGTAGGTGTTCCGGTATACATGGAATTGGAGAATAAGAATCCGGTGGAGATCGCTATGAACGCTATCCGCGAGGCACGGGCTAAAGGCAATGACGTCGTGATCGTGGATACCGCCGGTCGTTTGGCTATCGATGAGCAGATGATGAACGAGATCGCCGCTATCAAGAGCGCTATCCAGCCGGATGAGACCTTGTTCGTGGTAGATGCCATGACGGGTCAGGATGCCGTGAATACCGCGAGGGAATTTAATGAGCGGCTGAACTTCGACGGCGTCGTACTTACGAAGTTGGATGGTGATACCCGTGGTGGTGCCGCTTTGTCGATCCGTACGGTTGTTGATAAGCCGATTAAGTTTGTCGGTACGGGCGAGAAGATGGATGCCTTGGATATTTTCCACCCTGAACGTATGGCGGATCGAATCTTAGGCATGGGTGATATCGTGTCTTTGGTGGAACGTGCGCAAGAGCAATATGACGAGGAAGAAGCGAAACGTTTGCAGAAGAAGATCGCTAAGAACCAGTTCGATTTTAACGACTTTATCTCCCAGATCCAACAGATCAAGAAGATGGGTAACTTGAAAGAGTTGGCATCCATGATCCCGGGTGTAGGAAAGGCATTGAAAGATGTGGATATCGATGATAACGCGTTCAAGAGTATCGAGGCTATCATTTATTCGATGACTCCGGATGAGCGCAGCAACCCGGCTATCTTGAATGGCTCACGCCGTCAGCGTATCGCCAAAGGTAGCGGTACGAGCATCCAGGAGGTAAACAAGCTGATCAAGCAATTTGATGAGACCCGTAAGATGATGCGTATGCTTACTTCCGCGAAGTCGGGGAAGATGAAGCTACCTTCGATGAAGCCCTCGTTCAGACGTTAATTAACAGGAGACAATCAATAATATGGAAGAACAACATTATCAATTGCTGGATGGTAAGGCCGTTTCCGCTCAGATGAAGAAGGAGATGGCTGAGGAGGTAGCCCAGATCAAGGCTGCCGGAGGTAAGATCCCTCACTTGGCTGCTATTTTGGTGGGCCATGACGGTGGTAGCGAGACTTATGTGGCTAGTAAAGTCAAGACTTGTCAGGAGATTGGTTTTAAGTCTACCTTAATTCGCTTTGAGGAGGATGTTACGGAGGAAGAATTGCTTCGTAAGGTCGATGAGTTAAATAATGATCCGGATGTGGATGGCTTTATCGTACAGCTTCCGCTTCCGAAACATATATCCGAGCAGAAGGTGATTGAGGCGATCGATTATCGTAAAGACGTGGACGGTTTCCATCCGATTAACGTGGGACGTATGTCTATCGGTTTGCCTTGTTTCGTATCGGCTACGCCTGCCGGTATCTTGGAATTATTGAAGCGTTATCATATCGAGACGCAAGGAAAGCATTGCGTGGTTTTGGGACGCAGCAATATTGTCGGCAAGCCGATGGCTACCTTGATGATGCAGAAATCTTATCCGGGCGATTGTACGGTGACCGTATGCCATAGCCGTTCTAAGAACTTGAAGGAGATGTGCTTGTCTGCTGATATTATTATCGTGGCTTTAGGTGTTCCTGAATTCTTGAAAGGGGATATGGTGAAGGAAGGCGCCGTGATCGTTGACGTGGGAACAACCCGTATGCCAAGCAGCATAACCAAGAGCGGATTTAAGTTAACGGGAGATGTCTTGTTTAACGAGGTCGCTCCTAAATGTTCCTATATCACTCCGGTTCCGGGTGGCGTAGGGCCTATGACAATCATTTCTTTGATGCGTAACACATTGTTAGCGGGAAAGAAAGCGATCTATAAGTAAGTGGATGGATAAAAAAGTTCGCAAAAGGTTTGTGTAATCAGAATTTATACCTATCTTTGCGCCGTCTTAAAGGGGGAATCCTTTGAAAGGCGGATATGGTGAGAGTAGCTCAGTTGGTTAGAGCATCGGATTGTGGTTCCGAGGGTCGTGGGTTCGAGCCCCATCTTTCACCCATTGTGGTTTTTTAGATAAAAATCTTGTTATGAATAAAACAAGGTTTTATGAACCAAGGCGTCTGTGAAGAATGAAAGGTTTTTTTATATGGTGAGAGTAGCTCAGTTGGTTAGAGCATCGGATTGTGGTTCCGAGGGTCGTGGGTTCGAGCCCCATCTTTCACCCTAGAATGAGAAAAGGATATGTCTATTAGGGCATATCCTTTTTCTATTTCTTATAATGGGCATTGTAAGTCTTTTATGATGCCCATCATAAGGAGCTTACAATAGGCATTGTAAACTCCTTATAATAGCGATCGTGCTGACCTACTCTTCGGTATATAAACCTTCTCTTGATAATTGCTTATCCAGATTCGCTACACCGAGGGCTATGATAGCGGTAACCGTAGCCGTATGTTCTTGGTATTCGGGGATGTTCTTTGTGTATAAATCCCGTTCCGTATGCCAGATTTCGCCGTAATCAAAATCATATCCTTTGAAATCCTCTGTGGTGAAACCTAATGTGGGGACACCTTCGATGGCGAAAACTGATGCGTCTGTTCCCCCCATGCGTGTCGGGCGTTTACGGGGTTCACGAACTTTTACCTCGAAAGGATAGTCCGGACGGATTTTTTGGATGGGTTCGCTGATCTTCACGAAATCATCATACATGGCTTGAGGGACGGAGATACCGACAGGAGGTTCCGGGCCACCGTCACGATTGAACAAATTAGCGATTTTGGGTAATTTATCCTTATGCGCTTTCACCCAAGCTTGTGCTCCTAATAAGCCAAATTCCTCACCGGCGAATCCGATAAATAAGATCGTGCGCTTAGGCTTGGCTCCGGATTTGGCGATCATGCGAGCGGCTTCCATCATCGGTCCGATTCCAGTACCGCAATCGATGCCTCCGGTAGCCACGTCGAAAGCATCTAGGTGACCGCTGATAATTACATATTCGTCCGGGTATTTGCTGCCTTTGATAGACGCTACGACATTATGGTATTTAACCGGGCCTAATTTAAAATGATTACGAATATCGAACTCTAGTTCGAATGTACGTCTCTCTTTCACCATTTGTTCGATGATCGCGAATTGATGCTCGTCTAATTTGATATCCGGAAGTTCCGGCAGATTGTCGAAGTTCGTATTCGGGTCGTTCATCATTTTCCGGTCGTATAACGCACGGATAGGTACGGTGGAGGATTGGATAAAACCTAAAGCTCCGGCCTCGCACATTTCCTTATAATATAATCCGGGGAATTCTTTATAAGGCAACATCTCGTTTTTCTCCCCGTTTTCCCAGTTGCGGCGTCTTAGATCATTGTTTTTCTTCATGATCTCGTTGTTCTCTTTCTTGATCTCCGCACGGATGGAATCTCCCGAGGCGGAGCGGTCGATAGGCCAACCTACATTTTTCCCTGAGATAAGAACCCAAGCACCATTCAATCTTCCTTTGATTTGCTGGAACTCCTCGTCGTTACGAGGCTCCATCACCGCATGCCCACGTTGCACGCCTTTCGTTCCGGAAGTGTAGGAAGGGGTGGCGAAATGCAGGATCATTCCGTTGTCGCTCAACAAGCGTCCGAACCAAGGTCCTCGATTAAAGCCGACAGGGACGGTACCGGCCTCTTCTAATTGGACATCGAGTCCCCAACTCTTAAACTCACGCACCATCCACTCGGCGGCGTTCTCATAAGCGTCGGAACCGATTAAACGTCCGCCAAAGCGGTTCGTAAGGATATCCAGCTGATGCATCACTTGATTATCGTTCTGACCCATCTCGATGATTTTTTTTACGGCAGCGTCCTGAGCTGGTACAGGGGAGACTGTCATGCAGGCTAATGCCGCACAAACAAGTAAGATTTTTCTCATAAAGTAGTGTTTATTTCATTGATATGACTGTTTATTATTCAGTGTATGCAAATAAAGGAATAAATTTTGACTTATTGCAAATGAAATGGCAGTTTCTTTTATAACTTTGCGAAGTAAACAGATGGCGAATGAAAACAATGCGTAGCTTGAAGTGGTTAAGACCCCTCTTGGTAGTACTCTTTATGAGTTACTACGTGGGTGGCACGGCCTTTACCCATACGCATCATTTCCTAAACTCTAGTATCACTCACTCTCATCCCTATCTGCCGGGAGCCGACGGCTTGCCTCATCATGAGCATAGTACGGTAGCGTTTAATACGATTGAAGAGCTGACCGAATTGTGTCTGGAGTTAATTCCGTACTTACCTTTGGTTATGGCTTGGGCGCTTTTGATGGTAGTGCTCGTCTTTCTAAAGAAAGAGGTTGTCTTGCGTCTTGTGCGGCGTGGCGAATCCCGTGCGCCTCCCTCGTTTGGTATAGTAGTTTGAATCAAGCATTAGAATCACTTTTTATACTAAACATTTTACGCATCTTATATGAAATCTATATTTTTACTATTGCTTCCAGCGATAGTACTATGCTCTTGCCATACCCAAAAGCAAGAGGATGAGTCTGCGCATGCCGTAACACTCAAAGGGGATATTATACATATCGGTTCCGAATCTCCTGTTTTATCCAAGTTGACAAAGGAAACGGTTAAACGGGAACCTTACCGTATGGAGTTTACCACCTCGGGGGTCGTACAGGCGATTCCTTCTAATTACGCAGAGGTGGCTTCACCGGTAAGCGGGCGAATTACGAAATCGTTCGTTCGCTTAGGGCAGAAAGTGGCCCCGGGTAGTCCGATCTTCGAGATTAGCGCTCCCGCTGTTTATGAGGCGGGGAAATCTTATTACCAAGCTCGCCAAGAGATGGAACTGGCTTTGAAAAGCTTGAATCGGGAGAAAGACTTGATGAAAAACAAGGTTGGTGTCCAAAAGGAATTGGAAGAGGCCGAGGTGAATTACGAGTTAAAGAAAAAAGACTATGAGAATATGGTAGCCGCATTGAAAGTCTTTCAGATTAATCCGGATGAAATGGCTTTGGGGCAACCATTGATCGTTCGCTCGCCTATAGCCGGTGAGGTCGTGAAAGATCGGATCGTAATCGGGCAATATATGAAAGAGGACGCCGAGCCTGTAGCTGTCATCGCCGATTTGAGCAAGGTATGGGTGGTCGCCCATGTAAAAGAGAAGGATTTGAGTTTAATACAGGCTTTGGATGAGGTGGAAATCCGGTTGGTAGCCATGCCGGATAAACCGATATCGGGAAAGATTTATCACATCAGCGAGATGCTGGACCCCGATACCCGTTCGGTGGAGGTCTTGATCGAGTGCGATAACAGTACCCGTTTGATGAAGCCGGAGATGTACGGCACGGTCAAGCTGAGCGACCGTGAGGCGGAGGTGATCCGTATACCTACTTCCGCTATCTTGCAGGAAGAGGAGAACATGTACGTATTGGTGGAATTGGGGAATAACGATTACCGGAAACAAAAGATCGAGACCGGCCATACTGAAGATGGCAAGACGGTGGTTTTATCCGGCTTGAACGTAGGTGACGAGATCGTAGTTACGGGAGCGTTTTATTTACTTGACGCACGCTAACGGATTATGAAAAGGATTATTTACTTGGCGATACATCGGCGAGGACTGATGTTCGTGTTATTTCTGTTCTTAGCGATCGTTGGTTATTATTCTTGGACGCGGTTGGCGATAGATGCTTATCCGGATATCGCCGATACCACCGTGCAAGTCGTGACGCAGGTTCCCGGATTGGCCGCCGAGGAGATCGAGCAACAAATCAGTATTCCGATCGAGCGGGCTATGAATGGTCTGCCGGGATTAAACGTAATGCGTAGCAAGAATACGTTTGGTTTATCTACGGTCGTATTGGTTTTTGATGATGGTATTGAGGATTATTGGGCCCGGCAACGTGTACAAGAGCGGTTGGTAGACGTGGAGCTTCCTTATAATGCGGTTCCCGGCTTAAATCCTTTGACTTCGCCGACGGGAGAGATCTTTCGTTATGTGGTGGAAAGTGACCGTTTAGACTTGAGGGAGTTGACCGATTTGCATAAATGGGTAATTATTCCGAGACTGAAACAGGTTACGGGTGTAGCGGATGTAAGTAATTACGGCGGTATCACTACCCAATATCAGATCGAGGTGAACCCTTATAAGATGGAGCAATACGACATTACCTTAGGGGATATTACGGAAAAGATAGAGAAGAATAACGTGAACGCCGGTGGTAGTATGTTAAGCCGGGGGGATTTGAGTTATGTGATCCGTGGAATCGGTCTGGTTAAGGACTTGGAAGACTTGGGGCATATCGTGATCAAGACAGTGAATGGTGTCCCGGTCTACTTGAATGATATCGGTAAACTGAAATACGGAAACTTGGAGCGTAAGGGCGTTTTAGGTTTTACGGACGATACCCGTGATTACTCCGATGGCGTGGAAGGTATCGTACAAATGCTCAGGGGGGAGAATCCGTCCCGGGTGTTGGATGATGTGCATAAGGCGGTAGACGAACTAAATAACGAGACACTTCCCGAGGGAACCCGTATCCATCCGTTTATGGATCGTACGGATTTGGTTAATACGACCTTGCATACCGTATCGCATACGTTGTTCGAGGGTATGGTATTGGTTGTCTTAGTACTGATCTTATTCTTGGGGAGTTGGCGTGGCGCTTTGTTGGTGGCCTTAACCATTCCCTTGTCTCTATTGATTGCCTTTATCTTGATGCATGTTACGAATATTCCTGCGAACCTACTTTCCTTAGGCGCTATAGACTTCGGTATTTTGGTAGACGGAGCGATCGTGATGATGGAGACGGTCTTGAAGAAAAGGGAACGGCATCCGGATGAGGTATTGACGGAAGATTCGATCTTGCGCCGTACGACTGAGGTGGCTCGCCCGATCTTTTTCTCTACATTAATTATTATAACAGCCTATCTTCCTTTGTTCGCTTTTGAGCATATTGAGAAGAAATTGTTTACGCCGATGGCTTATACCGTAGGGTATGCTTTGCTGGGCGCTTTGTGTGTGGCCTTGTTCTTGATTCCGGGATTGGCCTTTTATGCGTATCGTAAGCCGGGAAAGATTTACCATAATCGTTGGTTGGAGAAACTTTCCACGGCTTATCATTCACAAATTGTCCGATTGATGGAGAAGCCAAGACGGGTTATTGTACCGTTACTGGCGATATTGCTGGGAGCGGGGATTTTAAGTTATACCGTAGGAAAAGACTTCTTGCCTCCGTTGGATGAGGGGGCGATCTGGATACAGGTACAGCTTCCTCCGGGTATTTCCATTGAGAAATCGAAGGAGATGGGGGCGGAGCTTCGGAAGACTTTGAAAGAGTTTAAGGAAGTCTCATATGTAATGACTCAAGTCGGTCGCGATGATGAGGGGGCGGAAGCGTTCTCACTCTCTCATGTGGAGTGTGGCGTGGGATTGAAACCCTATAGTACATGGAAATTCGGTAAGACGAAAGCGGATCTGATCGAGGAAATGGCGGCTAAGTTGGAGACCATGCCCGGCTACTCGGTCGGTTTCTCCCAGCCGATCATCGATATGGTGATGGATCAGATCGCCGGGGCTCATAGTGATTTGGCGCTGAAGATTTATAGCGATGATATTACGGAAAGTCGCCATATCGCAGATCAAGTCGCTAATGTGTTGAAGGAAATACCGGGTGCTGCCGACGTAGCGGTAGATCAAGAGCCTCCGTTGCCGCAATTGCAGATTATTGCGGATCGTGCCCGTATCGCCCAGTATGGCTTGAACGTGTCGGATGTGGCTGATTTGATTGAGTTAGCGATCGGTGGAGCTTCTATTTCCCAGATATTTGTCGGAAGTAAAAGTTATGACGTGATTTGTCGTTTCGATGACGCTAGCCGCAATTCTCCCGAACGTATCGGAAATCTATTGCTGACTACCGGTTCCGGAACAAAGATTCCTCTTTCGCAAGTAGCGGAGATTAAGATGACAACTGGTGCCAGTACGATTACCCGTGAGATGAATAAGCGGCACTTGACGGTACGGGTTAATTTACGTGGCGTGGACTTGACGGCGTTCTTGAATAAGGCAAATGCGTTGATCGATAAAGAGGTGAAATACGATCATGATTCCGTGCATTTGAAATGGGCCGGACAGTTCGAGAACCAGCATCGTGCGTATGCCCGTTTGGGGGCTGTGGTTCCTTTGGCGTTGGGGCTGATGCTGCTTTTGTTGTTTGCGGCTTGCGGTAAATTCCGGCAGGCGGCTTTGATGATGAGTGTCGTTCCCTTGGCTTTGTTTGGTGGTATGTTGGCGTTGAATGTGCGGGGAATGACATTGAATGTCTCCTCGGCGGTTGGTTTTATCGCCTTGGTCGGTGTCGCTATCCAAAATGGCGTGATCATGATTTCCCATATCAATAACTTACGTACGAGGGAGCGGGATTTGAAAGATGCGGTGATAACGGGAACCAAGCACCGTTTCCGTCCGATCTTGATGACGGCTACGGTTGCGGTCTTGGGATTGCTTCCTGCCTCTGTCAGTACGGGGATCGGTTCGGACGTGCAGCGTCCCTTGGCTACGGTAATCGTTTACGGGCTTTTATTTGCTACGGTAATCACGCTTTATGTGCTTCCCGCTTTATACTATATGATCGAGAAGCATTATGGGGGAAGGATTTGACGCCGGTATCGGAGGAAAAAGAGCTGCACGCTTAATCCGGCGGTGGAATTAAAAAGATGTACTATGTTTAGATTAGAAGATATGAAGAAATATATAATCCTGTCGTTACTCTGCGGATGCTTATCTGCGAATGCCCAGACCATGGTTCCGCTTACGTATCGGCAATATATGGAGCGGGTTGCGGAAGGTAACCTTGAGTATGCGTCGGAGAAATTGAATGTGCCGGCCGCTAAGGCCGAGGTAACGGCGGCAAAGGTGTTTAACGATCCGAACCTTTCCGTGTCTTATTTCAATAATGAGAATAATTCCTTGCAAATGGGAGAAGGTGTTGAAGTAGAACTGAGCAAAACTTTCTCTTTTGGAAAACGGGGTGCGAATATCTCATTGGCACGTAGCGAGAGTGAGTTGACCGAGGCTTTGTTGGCCGATTATTTCCGGAATCTCCGGGCAGACGCTACGATTGCTTATATGGAAGCCTTGAAGCAACATGAGTTGTATAAGGTAAAGGAGAATGCCTATGAGAATATCCGGACATTGGCGGAGAGCGACAGTATCCGTTTCTCATTGGGGCAAATCCGTGAGGTGGATGCTACGCAGAGCCGGGTAGAGGCCGGGGTCTTACGAAACGAGTTGCTGCAAGCCGGAGCGGAATTAAAGAATGCTTTCTCGAACTTAAACTTCTTGACGGGGACTTTCAGTACGGATACTTTATTTCACCCAGAGGCTGAGTTACGTACGGAGCCTCGGGATTTTATTCTTGCTGACTTAATCACGGCGGCAAGCGAGGGGCGTACGGATTTGGTAGCCGCCTTAAAAAACAAGGAAGTGGCCGCTAGAGCCTTGAAAGTAGCTCGTCGGGAGCGGAATACGGATGTGGATTTGTCTATCGCCGTAAGCCGTAATGCCCGGGTTTATAATGAGGAAGCCCCGGCACCTCCTTTTACCGGAGTGACGGCAGGTATCGCTGTTCCTTTGAAATTCTCTAATTTCAATAAGGGGACGGTTCGTGCCGCTCGTTATCGGGAGCAACAAGCGGAAGCGCAATATAAGCAGGCTCTTTTGCAAGTACAGACGGAGGTGATGCAGGCATATCGTAATTATCAATCTTTCGCCGAGCAAGTTAATCATTATGAGGATGGGCTTTTAAGGCAAGCTCGTGAGGTGATGGATGGCAAGATTTACAGCTATAATAGGGGGGAAGTCTCTTTGTTGGAAGTCTTGGACGCCCAGCGTACTTACGATGAGGTACAAGCTCAGTATATTGAGACGCTGTTTAATTACAGCTCAGCCTTGGTCGAATTAGAACGTTCGACGGGTATTTGGGATATTGAGATTTGATTTGCGCTATAATTCAGAAAAGTAACAAGGGATAAATTGTAAGACGCTTACATTTCTATCCCTTGTTATTTTATCTGAATAAATCCATCAGTTTATCCGGTGATTGCCTAGTATCGAATATCTGATATTTCAGTAAATGATTCTTCTGCATGTTTAGACCATTGGATTTCTTTTACCATGAAGCCAACTTTTTTTGTAGTTTTTTCTTCAGCGCTTTTTGCGTACAATAATCCCCATTGTTGAAATCTACTTCAGATTCAGCTATCTTACAAGTTAATTCAGCCTCGTCTGGTGCCCAAGGATAAAGACTCTCCTTTTGCTTGGCAAGGCATAGACGTTTTATATAGGTCTCCACTTTCGATAATCTTTCCTCATCCATGCCTTTTATCAAGTCATAGAGATATTCTTTCCGTAAATTTAATTCCATCGTTGTCATAACGATTTGTTTTTTAGGTTTCTTAAACTAGACAAAGATAGCGTATATATTTGGATATTATGTATTTTTGCATCTAAAAAATGAGCGCATGATATTCTACTTTACAGGGACAGGAAACTCCCGTTGGGTTGCGGAAGCGTTAGGAACGGCTTTCGATGAGCCGTTGGTTTCCATTGCCGATGCGTTGAATGAGGGTAAGGATGAGAATGTTTATCCATTGAGGGAGAGGGAGAAAGTGTTTTTTGTGTTTCCTGTCCATTCTTGGGGGCCGGCTGTATTGGTGTCCCGTTTTATTTCCCGGTTGATCCTGTCTGGATATAAAGGGCAAGAGGTTTATTTCGTCTGTACTTGTGGTGATGATTGTGGATATACGGATCGGATCATGCGGAGCACCTTGGCGAGACGGGGAATTACCTTAACCGGAGGATTCTCTATACAAATGCCGAACAATTATATCTTAATGCCCGGCTTCGACGTGGATAGTAAGGAGGTAGAGACTGAAAAACTGAAAAAAGCACCGGAACGTGTAGACGAGATCGTAGAGGCGATCCGGCAGAAGAAAAATCCCTCTTTGTATTGTGCGGGAAGTGCCCCTCTTTTGAAGAGCTATATGGTCTATCCGTTATTTACTCACTTTGCGATAGGCAGCAACCGATTTTATGCTACGGATACCTGTATCTCTTGCGGTATCTGTGCGAAGGTCTGTCCGACCGGTACGATTTCCCTGTCGGGTGACGGAAAACCGGAATGGGCTGATACTTGCGTTCAGTGCGTTGCCTGTATTCATCGTTGTCCGGTGCGTGCGATAGAATATGGGACGATCTCGTTGAAAAAGGGACGTTATCATCACCCAGAGTTTAAGTAATCAATAAATAGAATAGAGAAATGAAGCAATTTTGTATGATGGCGCTTGCCGGCCTTTTGGTGGTTGGTTGCCAAGAAGTTCCAAAAGGATATGTTATCAATGGCGAGGTAGAGAATATGCCCGACGGCAAGATTTACTTGAAGTCATTCCGTAATAAAATGTTCTTTGACGTGGATACGGCAGAGGTAAAAGACGGGAAATTCACCTTTAAGGGTGAGGTAGATCAGCCTTTACTTTTTGGTTTGGCAACCGAGAATATGAACTATCCGGTTCAGCTCTTCTTGGAGAATACGGATATGAATGTCAAGATCGGGAATGACGGGGAGACCATCACCGTACGGAACTCGCCGGTGAATGATGTCTTTCAAGAAAATGCGGAGAAGGTATTTGAGGAAGGGTATGATATTGACAGTTTGATTTCGAAATATCCGGATTCTCCGGCGGCGGCGTTCTATCTATATCGTTATTTTACCTACCAATTATCTTTGGATGATTTGAAGGCGACTCGTGCGAAGATTTCCCCGGCATTGGCGAATAGTCCTTATGTGAAGGACTTGGACGGTATTATCAAGCAATTAGAACACGTACAGATCGGACAAGTCGCTCCGGAGTTTTCCTTGCCGGATACTGCAGGAGTTTCTGTGTCATTGTCGGACTTTAGGGGAAAATATGTGTTATTGGATTTTTGGGCCTCTTGGTGTCCCCCGTGTCGCAAGGAAAACCCTAACGTGGTAAATGCCTTCCAGCAATATAAGGATAAGAACTTTACGATCGTAGGTATATCCTTGGACAAGGATAAGGCTAAATGGCAGAAAGCGATTGCAGACGATCATCTGACTTGGGCTCACGTTTCCGACTTGAAATATTGGGATTCTGAGATCCCTGCTCTTTATGGGGTACGAGGTATTCCGGCAAATGTGTTATTGGATCCGAATGGGGTGATCATCGCCAAGAATATCACTGGAGAAGACTTACAGAATACCTTGAAGGAAGTGATTAAATAAGGATACGTTACTGCAACCCGCCTTGCAGTAGTGCTGCAAAGCCGTTGCAGTAGTATAAACAAAGGGAGTGTATTGGATTAAGCCTAATACACTCCCTTTGTTATGGATAAGTTATGGCTTTTCTTTATTTAAGCGGAATAAGGGTAAAGCCCCAGTTGTATTCCCGGTTTGCGGGTAATGTATAAGCTGGTTCCGGACGTGAACCCCAGCTATCATAACCTGCTACACCTTGTTGTTTCAAGTCGACGCAAACTTCAACGAAGTCGCGAGGCGTGATATTGTTGATATGATGCTGGCGACGTAATACGTTCTTTGCTGCGGCTTCATCATGGTTCGCTACTTGCTCTGGTGTGAAATTACTCCATTGACGGGGTAGCCCAGTTGCTTCCTCGTCATCGAAATCCTCTATGGAATTACGCAAAGCGTTAAATCCAATCGTATTATCCGCTTGGATCAACAAGCCTTTCTTGCCGGTACTAAGTGATACCCAACGAGTGTCGGTATGATGACCGTTTTCCTGCGGGCGTACATATGGGAAATATAATTCCTCGGCTGTAGATTTATATAAGCCGACCATACTACCGGCGTTTCTATCCAAGTAGTTCTCAGCAGGTCCTCGTCCGAAATATTCCACTTGATTCATGCTTGCCGGTAAGCGGAAGCGAACACCGATACGGGGAACATTCAATTTGGAAGCCTCTTTACGGGCGGCGTCACGTCCCGGAGTGAAAGTTGCCGTGCGAGTAGCTTCCGATACCTCGGTTTGGGCGGCATCCATATCCGTGGATGTGAAACGGGCGGCCACATTTACGGCTCCGCTTGGATAGATCGTATAATTAACAATGTATAGATTTCCTGCCGGCAATAAATAGTTCACGTTAACCACGGCGTTATTGCCATCCATAGTGACGGTAGCGTCTGTCACGTTGAAGTTCTTGCTGCTTTCCTTCCAGACTTGCAAGCGTTTTGGCATACCGTTTCCGTAATCGTTATCGGTCGGCGCACGCCAGAAGTTCGGTTGGATACCGAAACCCTCGCTGAAATATTCCGTACCATCCACTTTATAAGAAGTAACGATTCCTGTCTTCCTGTTAAACACGAAGTTTACCTTTGAGGAGGATGCCGATAAGTTATCTCCATTTGTCGAAACCGTTAATTTAGGGCCGCTGGTCTTAAACGCCTTCTTGGGGCTTTCGATCGGTAAGCGGAATTGATCGCAAGCGATTTCGTGTCCGATAGGGATTAACGGCTCTTTTTCTACGGTCGTTACGTTGAAGTTTACGAAATATTCCGTACCGGCTTGTGGCTTTAAGTTGCCTACGGGAACCGTAAATTCCTTAGAAGCTTGGGGTTCTATGTCCAAAGAGACTTTACCGGAGCGTACAACTTTATTATTGGCTGTTACGCTATAGTGGACCATATATTTCTTTAGATTCGTGAAATAAAAACGGTTCGTGACGCGGAATAAACCGTTCGCTAAATCGATCGCCTCAAACCCGATATTTTGATGGGCGTATTTAACCTCTGCCATAGCGGGATGCGGGGTACGATCCGGGTTTACTATACCGTTGCAAAGGAAGTTTCCGTCACTAGGGGCGTTTACTCCATAGTCACCACCATAGGTATAATATTCACGTCCATTCTTATCTTTTTCCAAGATACCTTGGTCCACCCAGTCCCAGATGAATCCGCCTTGCAGGTTCGGGTATTTATAGATAGCTTTCCATTGATCCCATAAGTTGCCGGAAGAGTTTCCCATCGCATGTGAATACTCCGAAGGAGCTACCGGACGATCACTACCCTTACGCCCGATTTCCTCTAGCCATTCAGCGCTCGGGTATTGAGGTACGTACATATCCGTATTCCATTCCCAAAGGGCACGTTCATAGTTCACCGGACGATTCATGCTATTTATTTCCTTGTCTTTCAGATATAAATAAGTTTGATAGAAGTTGTATCCGTTTCCAGCCTCGTTTCCGAGTGACCAGAAAGTAACGCTCGGATAATTCTTGTTTCGTTCGTACATATTCATCGTACGGTCCATATGCGGGATCAGCCATTCCGGATTATTACCCAAAGTGCCGCCTTTTTTCAGGCTGTAATACATACCGTGAGACTCGATATTCGCTTCATCGTAAACATACAATCCGTATTCGTCGCAGAGTTCATAGAATTTACGGTCTTGCGGATAGTGGCATAGGCGGACAGCGTTGATATTGTTTTGCTTCATCAGCTCGAAATCCTTACGCATGAGTTCCTCGGTTACGTAATGTCCGGTTTCCGGGTTATGCTCATGAATATTGACACCCTTGAACTTAACCGGTTGCCCATTGAACAATAAGACCGTATAAGGTTTTCCGTCTTCCGCTACTTGGTCAATTTGCTTCATCTCGAACCGGCGGAAACCAACGTTGAATGGAACTACCTCGATTACCTTACCCTCTTCTTTTATCGTCATCAATAATTTGTATAGATTCGGATGCTCGGCACTCCAAGGGGCTACGTTCTTTAAATCATACTCGAAAGATACTGTTTGAGGACTTGCAGGACTTACCCATATATCATTAGCCTCGGAGGTCACAAGATTACCTTTTGCGTCCAAAAGCTCATATCCGACATTTAAATTTTTCGTTTCTTGGGTATGATTCTTTAAGTCTACCGCCAGTTTGAAGATTCCATTCGTATACGTATCGTCCAAGGTTGAGACGACACGGAAATCTTGAATACTGGCCTTGGGTTGAGACCAAAGGAATACGTCACGTTCGATACCGCTCATTCTCCAGAAATCCTGACATTCCAAATAAGAACCGGTGCTCCAACGGAATATCTTTAATGTAAGCACATTCTTTCCGGGTTGCAGGTATTTATTGATCAGGAACTCGGCGGGATTTTTGGAATCCTCGCTATAACCCACTTCTTTCCCGTTTAAATATACGTAAAGGCCGGATTTAGCTCCGCCGATGTGTAAATAAATATCCCGGTTATCCCAACTTGCGGGTATCTCGATGTCTCTGCGGTATACGCCAACCGGATTCGCTTCCGGCAATAACGGAGGTTGGGGATTTCTTGGTTTAAACTCGTAACCATGATTCGTATAAATGGCTACGCCATGTCCTTGTACTTCCCAGTTTCCGGGAACGGTTATATCATCCCATGAAGAGGTATTAACGGAAGGATCTGTGATATTTTGAGGAAGATCTTTGTAAGAGTCGACAAAGAAAAATTTCCAAGTACCGTTTAATAGGAAATAGTACGGGCTTTTCTCAAATCGAGAGGTGAGGGCGGTTTCTCGGTCCGCATAACTCATGAAGGAGCTTCTGGGTTTTTCCTTGTTTACGGCTACGACTTGAATGGCTTGCCAATAAGGTTTTACGGGTTGGGGTGAAGAACCGTCCGCATAAGCCATTCCGGAAATAAGGCAACCTAATGCTCCGGAAAGCATCATTTTTTTGATAGAGTTCATATTCATCGTATTTTATTTAGATTAGCACTGGGGAATTGAAAATTGAGAATTGAGAATTAGAAGTGACTCTACGTAATTTTCAATTCTCAATTCTCAATTTTCAATTATTTAGCTGCATAGTAAGAATATCCGTCAGCTACCTGTTGGAAAGCTAAAACACCTGCTTGGTTTAGCTCGACATTCATTTCCTTGCCATCGGGTAAATACATGACAACTTCGTCATCACCATTGAATTTTAATAATTTTGTGCTTTCTCCGTTAGCTTCTACATTCCAGCTTTGGTCAGCCTCGTTGAAAACTAAGTCAACCGCTTTCTCATCGCCTTCCTTTTGGATATGGTATCCATCAACTTTTGTTTCTACGGTATAAACGCCGTCTTTACCATCGATTGTTTTAACGTTACCTACATCCGCTACAGGATTACTTCCGCTCCAAAATTCGATAGAGTTGATCACAAGGACATCAGCCAAAGCGGAAATCTCGTAAACCGGGACAATCCAGAAAGCAATGAACACTAGCTCATTAACAAACTTACTGTCGATGCTTCTATTCCACGTTAAAAGTTTGTTTGTTAAACCAAAAGATCCTATACAGGACGAAAATAGGATACTACTTGCCACCGTAGTCGCTAGTAATAAAGTTAAGCTTTTCTTTTTCATAATTTAATAATTAGTTATTACAAGGGACGAAGATAACAACTTTTTCATGATAAATAGTGGTTATAAAGGAATAAATGGAATAAGTGCCTTAATATTAATCAAGCTTCTATTAAGTACGTAGTTCTGGCGGAACTCCGTTTATTACTCATATACACTAACTTCATGTTTGAATTTCAAACCATATACCTCTTTGATGTCCATAGCTCCATACTAAAAAAGATTATGGTTGGAAAGATTGTTTGTTAAATATTTTAATAACTAGGTGGTGTTGTTTTAGATTCGTATGCAAAAAATTAGTCTTTTTTGTTTTATAATTAAAAATAGTGCTATATTTGCTGCGTCTAATGATTATAAGTTCCGCCAGAACGATGAAGAAGTGCTTTCATGGTAGTTAACCGAGGATTTATAATTATACATTAATGATTTAGAAGAGTGAATATTATAAGAAACGAGATCTAAAATAGTATGCCTTAAGTCTTATAATAGTAACAGCTATTTAATAAACAAAAAACGATTCTTATGTTGAAAATTGTAAGACCTGTCAGTTTTGTTCTATTGTCTGCAGCGTTTTGTTCCGGAGGTGTGGTTCATGCTTCTGATCGTGCGGCGATAACTCCGAGGGTAGGTATTTCCCAGCAAGAAGGTAGTTTGAAGGGAACGGTTAGTGACAGTTTTGGCCCTGTGGCCGGAGCGTCAATAGTTGTAAAAGGTACTACGAATGGTACTGTAACCGACATGAATGGTAATTTCGTGTTGGATGTGAAGAAAGGGGATGTGATCCAAGTATCCTTTATCGGTTATCTAACTCAAGAATTCAAATATAATGGAGAGCCTTCCATCAATGTATCCTTGCAGGAAGATACCCAGAAATTAGATGAGGTGATCGTTGTCGGTTATGGTACGCAACAGAAGGCGAACTTGTCGGGAGCGGTAGCCCAATTGGATAGCAAGGAGTTGACAAGCCGTCCTATCTCCAACGTGTCTTCCGGTCTTCAAGGTATGATGCCGGGTGTAACCGTTACCTCGGGTCAAGGCCGTCCGGGACAGGATGGTAGTACGATCCGTATCCGTGGTGTCGGTACTTTGAACTCTGCCAGCCCATATATCTTGATCGATGGTATCGAGAGTGGCTCCATGAATGATATCGATCCGAATGATATTGAGAGTATTTCTGTATTGAAAGACGCTTCTTCCGCCGCTATTTACGGTTCGAAGGCTTCTAATGGTGTTATCTTGATCACGACAAAACGTGGTAAGACGGGTGCTCCTCGTATCTCTTATAACGGATATGTGGGTGCCTCGAAAGCTACTTCCATGATTGATCGTGTCAGCTCAGCCGATTACGCACGTTTGTGGAATCGTTTCGAGCCGGGACGTTATAGTGACGAGGACATCCGGATGTTTGAGGATGGCTCTGATCCTTACGGACATCCTAATACGGACTGGAATGATGAGGCTTATCGGACAGGTTTGTTGCATAAACACAATGTTAGTATTACAGGAGGTGCGGAGAACGTGAAGTATATGGCTTCGGCCGGATATTTAGGGCAGACGGGTATCCTTCCTAACTCAGATCGTAAACAGTTTAACGGACGTACGAATCTGGATATGCAGTTGACGAAGAAACTGGCTGTTCGGATGAACATGTCTTTTATCAAGAATGACTTCTCGGATCCGAATGCTAGCTATTATGGTGGTTCTTCCGACCAGATTATCCGTCAATTGAATATTATTAGCCCGATGATCCCTGTCAAGGATAAGGATGGCAAATACGGACAAACTAACGATGGTAACCCTATCGCATGGTTGGATTCCGGGCAGACGGTGGATAATTGTAACCAGAATTTTACGGGGGCACTTTCTGTTGATTATGATATTATTGATGGGCTGAAGGCTACTGTGACGGGTGCCTATGTGAACGAGGACCAACGTCATACGGAGCGAGTTCTGAGCATACCGGATGATCCGGCATCTGCGTCTCGTACCACTTCCTTGGTTGAACGTTTCGTGAATTGGAAACGTTATAATTTCGATGCTTTGCTGAATTACAGCAAGAACTTTGGTCAGCATGGCTTGAAAGTGATGGTAGGTTATCATGCGGAGAAGTATGAGGTTAGCAAGAATCAGATGCAGAGGAATAATTTCCCGAGTAATAGCCTGAATGATATGGATGCCGGTGGGGCTTCTACACAAACAAATGATGGTTTGAGCCGAGAGCTTGCCATGCTTTCCTATTTTGGGCGTATTAATTATGATTTTGCGGGAAAATATTTATTAGAGGCAAACTTCCGTGCGGATGCTTCCTCTCGTTTTGCTCCGGGACATCGTTGGGGATATTTCCCTTCTTTCTCCGGTGCTTGGCGTATCAGCGAGGAGGAGTTTATGGAAAGTACGCATGATTGGTTGAGCAGTTTGAAGATTCGTGCTTCTTGGGGTATGTTAGGTAATCAAGACGCCTTGAATAAATCGAACCCTTGGGAGAACCAATATTATCCTTGGATGCAGACTTATAATTTGGATGGTAATTATCCTATGGGAGGCAACTTGACGACGGGATATTACCAGAAAGCCTATCGTATCGAGGATTTGTCATGGGAGAAATCTACGACTTGGGGTATTGGCTTGGATGCGGTTATTAATCATGTGACTTTCACGTTTGATTACTATGATCGCAAGACTACGGATATCATCATGGAGGTACCGGTCCCGACTGAGTTTGGCTTGGATCCTTATTTCGACAACGTGGGTTCTATGCGTAACCGAGGTGTCGAGGTACAGCTAGGTTATAACAATAAGTGGAATGACTGGTCATTGAATGTGATGGGAAATATGGCCTATAATAAGAACAAGATCGAGGATTTAGGAGGTGTAGACCGTATGACAAATCCTGATGACGGTGATTTGTGGCGTTTTGTTGGAAAGCCAATCGATTCTTACTATGTATATAAGGCTGATGGCTTTTTCCAATCTGACGCGGAGGCACAACAATGGATGGATACCTATAAAGGAAAAGACGGCTACCCGTTCGGACAGGATTTCCAAGCCGGTGATTTACGTTATGTAGATACGAATGGAGATGGAAAGCTGGATGCGGATGACCGTGTATTGTCTAAGACTATCAATCCAGTTGTTACATTTGGTTTGAACTTGAATGTAGGCTATAAAGCATTTGACTTGACTTTGAACTTCACCGGTGCGGCTAATGTAGGCCGTGCGTTTACGAAAGAAGCGTTTGGTGAGTTCTCGGGTAGTGCCGGACATCCTTCTACTGCATGGCTGGATAGCTGGACACCGGAAAATACCAATGCAAGTATGCCGCGTGTAGCGGAGTCTAGAAAATCTCCGAGTGAGGCTTCTAACGTGATGTCTGATTTCTGGGTAATTAATACCAGTTACCTGCGTCTGAAGACATTGCAATTGGGATATACGCTTCCAAAGAGTGTGCTGAACGCTATCGGTTTGTCGAATGTACGTGTTTATTATTCTGCGGAGAATTTGTTTACGATAGATTCTATGCCATTGAACGTAGACCCGGAGACGGTTAGTTCCCGTTTGTCTAGCTACCCATTAGTGATGACAAATTCTTTTGGCGTAAATGTGACATTCTAATTAGTTAAGACCATTTAAATAGAAGATTTTATGAAACGATTATCAATATATATGTTGGCGGCTGGTATGGCTGCGTTATCTACTTCGTGTTCGGATTTTCTGGATACGGTGCCTAAGGATCAGTTGGCTCCTTCTACCACATGGCAGACAGAGGCGGATGCGAAGGGCTTCATAGTAGGCTGTTATAAGGATTTGCTAGATGGAAATACGTTGCTTTATCTGGATTGTGGCTCAGATATAGGCTATAATAATTTCCCTTGGGAAGGATTCCGCCCGTGGGGGGATGGGTCATTGTCTAGTTCTAATCCTGGGCAGATCCTTTATGATTACAAGTCGATTCGTAAGGCGAATACATTCTTGGAGAATGTAGACAAGGTGACGTTTTCTAGTGACGCTGTAAAAGCTAATTATGTGGCTCAAGCTAAAGCGATCCGTGCTTATAAGTATTTCTTGATGAATTGGTGGTATGGTGGTGTGCCTATTATTAGTTCTTATTCAAGTGCGGACGAGGCTAAAGTGGAACGTAATACGGAACAAGAGGTACGCGATTATATAGCTAAGGATTTAGACGAGGCCTTAGCTGGGATTGCGGAGGCTCCGGAGGCTCGTGGCTATATCGCTAAAGGTGCTGTTTTAGCTATCAAGATGCGTGAGGCTTTGTATTATGGTGATTGGCAAAAGGCAAAAGACGCAGCTAAGGCAATCATTGATTTGAAGCAGTATGAGTTGGATCCGGATTATACGAATCTTTTTAAGGTATCGGGAGTGGATTCTAAAGAGATAATCCTAGCGGATCAGAATATTGAGACGTTGGACGGATTGGGAACCATCGGGCAAATGTATAATAATGTTGACCAAGGTTGGTCTTCTATCGTCCCGACCCAGAATTTGGTGGATATGTATGAAATGTCAGATGGATTGACGAAAGAAGAGTCGAAGACTTATGACGCAAAGCATCCGTTCGCGAATCGCGACCCTCGTATGGCCATGACCATTTTATATCCGGGACGTGACTGGAGAGGTGATGTCTTGAATACTTTGGATGAGAAACTTCAAGATGGTACTGTCAACAAGAACTTCCCGACTTATACAGATAATGCTTCCAAGAGTGCTTTGACTTGGGCGAAATACTTGGATCCGATGGATCAATATGGAGATGTTTGGAGTTCGGGAGCTTGTCCGATCGTATTCCGTTATGCGGAGGTTCTATTGACGTATGCGGAGGCCGCGAATGAGCTGAGCGGTCCTTCTGATGAGATCTATGGTTATTTGAACCAGATCCGCCAGCGTGTAGGAATGGGGGAAGTGGATAAGGCTAAATATGGGACGAAGGATAAACTTCGTGAATTGATCCGTCGTGAGCGTACGGTAGAGTTGGCCGGCGAAGGCTTGCGCCGTGCGGACATCGTCCGTTGGCAGGAAGATGGAAAGATGCTTGCCGAGAAAGTCATGAATGGTGATTTGTTACGTGTTACAGGAACGATTAATTATGGGGAGTCTGAGCCTACTAAACGTGCGGAAATCACGGGTACGGCTGTTATTGAGACTCGCCAGTTCTCTTCTCGTAACCGTTACTTGCCGATTCCTCAAACAAGCATGGATAAGAATCCGAACTTGAAACAGAATCCGGGTTATTAATTTCCTATAAAGATGTTAGATAAAGAAGGGGGAAGGCCGAGAGGTTTTCCCCTTTTTTAGTTACATTTGGCGGATACTGAGATTGTATGTCTCATGTGTGCTTTAAGTATATAAATTGATTCCGTTATGAAAAAGAAACTGATAGCTTTCGTTTGCTTTCTTCTCGTATCCTTGTCTGGTCTGCCCCAGTTGCCTGTACGGTTGAACGAGCGTCCGGTGGTGTTGAATACGTCTACCGGGGCATTAAAAGGGAAGATGGTAACTCCCAATCAGGAGTCCGGTTATCCTGTGGTATTGATCATTCCCGGCTCCGGCCTTACGGATATGGACGGGAACTCCGCCGCCTTGCCGGGTAAGAATAATTCCTTGAGATATTTGGCGGAAGGGCTGGCAGGGAAGGGGATTGCTTCCCTGCGTTATGATAAGCGGGGTATCGCTTCGAGTGCCTCGGCCGGAAAGGATGAGTATTCCATGCGTTTCGAGGACGGGATCAAGGACGCACGAGGCTGGATCGATTATTTAAGCAAGGACAAACGGATCTCCGGAATCTATGTGTTGGGGCATAGCGAGGGAGCGTTGGTCGGTATGGCGGCTTCGGTGGATAATCCGAAAGTGAAAGGATACATTTCGGTGGCGGGTGCGGGGCGTCCCGCTTATGAGATCATAGAGGAACAGATGGCCGGTCAATCGGAAGTGATCCGGAATATGGTGAGATCCATAAACACGTCCTTGAAGGAAGGGAAGCTCGTACCGGACGTGCCGATCGGTTTGCAAGCCCTGTTCCGCTCGTCGGTACAGCCTTATATGATCTCATGGTATACGTATAATCCGCAGGAAATCATCAAGAAACTAAAAGTCCCGGTGTTGATCTTGCAAGGGGATAAGGATATGCAAGTATCCGTAAAAGACGCCGAACTATTGAAGCGATCCCAACCTTCGGCCGATTACCATTTGATCGGGAATATGAACCATCTGATGAAGACTTGCGATACGATGGATCAGCAAAAACAGATGGCTACCTATACTGATCCGGCCCTTCCGTTGCATAAGGATGTGCTGATATTAATTGAAAAGTTTGTGAGTAAACCTTGAACTGTTGTATCTTTGCGGTCATAAATTAAAGAGACAGTATGATTTCGGTTGAAGGACTAACAGTGGAGTTTGGCGGTTTTACGCTTTTTGATGATATTTCTTTTGTGGTAAACAAGAAGGACCGTATCGCTTTGGTGGGCAAGAACGGAGCGGGCAAATCTACAATGTTGAAAATATTCGCAGGCCTGCAATCGCCGACTTCTGGAACTGTTAGCGTACCGAAGGAGGTCACGATCGGATACCTGCCCCAGCACATGCAATTGGTGGATACCCGTACGGTTCGGGAGGAGGCGGAATGCGCTTTCGAGCATATCCATGAGATGGAGGAGGAGATCAATCGCTTGAATACTCAATTGGCGGAGCGTACGGATTATGACTCCGAGGGCTATCAAAAGCTGATTGATCGTGTCACGTATCTATCGGAGCATTTCCAGATGATGGGAGGAAACAACTACCATGCGGAGTTGGAGCGTACATTGGCCGGACTAGGTTTTAGCCGTAGCGATTTCGACCGCCCGACGTCTGAGTTCAGCGGAGGCTGGCGCATGCGTATCGAGTTGGCGAAGCTCTTACTCCGTAGGCCGGACGTGTTGCTGCTGGATGAGCCGACGAACCATCTGGATATCGAGTCCATCCAATGGTTGGAGAACTTTATCGCTACCCGTGCCAACGCTGTGATCTTAGTGTCGCACGACCGTGCCTTTATCGATAATACGACTTTCCGGACCTTGGAGATCGAACTAGGTAAGGTCTACGATTATAAGGTAAAATATTCGGAGTACGTCGTACTTCGCCGTGAACGCCGTGAGCAGCAGCAGCGCGCTTATGAGAACCAACAGAAGAAATTGGCCGATACCGAGGCGTTTATCGAGCGTTTTCGTTATAAAGCCACGAAGTCCGTACAGGTACAATCCCGCATCAAACAATTGGAAAAAGTGGAACGTATTGAGGTAGACGATGTGGATACAGCCATGTTGCGGCTGAAATTTCCGCCCGCTCCCCGTTCCGGTTCTTATCCGGTGATCTGCGAGGAGGTGGCGAAGCGTTATGGCGATCATCTGATCTTCGATCATGTGACGCTTACGATCAACCGGGGTGATAAAGTCGCTTTTGTCGGAAAGAACGGTGAGGGTAAATCTACCTTGGTGAAATGTATCATGGGAGAGATTACCGATTTCACCGGAAAGCTCCAATTAGGCCATAACGTGAAGATCGGTTACTTCGCCCAGAACCAAGCGCAGCTATTGAACGAGAACCTTACCGTTTTCGATACGATCGATTACGTAGCCCAAGGGGATATCCGTTTGAAGATACGGGATATCCTAGGTGCTTTCATGTTTGGCGGCGAGGCCTCCGATAAGAAGGTGAAAGTCCTGTCGGGTGGCGAGCGTACCCGTTTGGCGATGATCCGCTTGTTATTGGAGCCGGTCAACCTGCTGATTCTCGATGAGCCGACGAACCACTTGGATATGCGTTCGAAAGACGTGCTGAAAGACGCCTTGAGGGAGTTCGACGGCACGGTGATCGTGGTTTCCCACGACCGTGAGTTCTTGGATGGCCTAGTCGATAAGGTCTATGAGTTCGGTAACCAGAAAGTCGTCGAGCATTTAGGCGGCATCTATAATTTCTTGGAGCATAAGAAAATGGATAGCTTGCGTGAATTGGAACGTTCTACTGGGACGAGTACTTCCATGTCCGGTACCGGTGAGGCTCAGGTATCCCATAACAAGCTCTCCTATGAGGCAAGGAAGGAACTGAGTAAAGTGATTAAGAAAGCGGAGAAAGCTGTTGCCGAGGCCGAGGCCCGTATCTCGGAGCTTGAGAATGGCATTGCCGTTATCGAGGCGAAGCTGGCTACGCCGGAAGGTGCCTCCGACGCTTCTCTCTACGGTGAATATTCTGCCCTAAAAAAAGAACTTTCCGATGCGATGGATCTATGGACCGAACGGACAATGGAGTTGGAAGAGTTGAATACGCAGGATTCATGAAAAGGCTGCTAGCCAGTGAAAGGCAGCTTATCTGATCTTTTTGATTCAAATACTCCTGTTTTCGTGACAAGTGCTTGCCGTTGATGATGCGAAATAGCGGAAGAGAGAGTGCGAGAGCTGGCTTTTAAAAGGGAGAATATCCCTTTTCCCATGCGTGATAGGCCGCATTGGGCTACGCCAGTACTGCCATCGGCCGACGCATATGCCGCCGTTGGGCATCGTGACTACTCAAGAATAGGGTTATGACTACTCGTGAATAGGCATTCTTACCCTGCTAGAACCGTATTGTAACCCTATAAATGATACCAATCTCTCCCTTTGATATGAATTAGGATGAATTGATTTCGCTAGAATAAAAGGCTGTTTTGGGGTATGGTGTTGGCCATTAGTTGATTACTGAAATTTTCTTTCGGATTTAGAGGCGAGCTGTACTTAGGGCCCGGAATATTCGATTCTCCGGAGGTTCGGATTACAAAGTGTCATTTTGATTATTCTTTGAAAATAACCTCTAATAGCTTACTCGTTTTAAAAAGAAAGTCCTTAACTTTGCTATCCAAAGAAACGCGAAAGCTTAAAACACATATCATGTTAACACAGATCATTAATGGAAAGATTCTTACCCCGCAAGGCTGGCTGAAAGACGGCTCGGTATTGATAAGCGACGGGAAGATTTTAGAAGTGACAAACTGCGACTTAGCGGTAGTGGGGGCAACCTTGATAGACGCCAAAGGTATGTACATCGTCCCCGGAGGCGTGGAAATTCACGTGCACGGAGGTGGAGGCCGTGATTTTATGGAAGGCACCGAGGAAGCTTTCCGTGCGGCGGTGGCCACACACATGAAACACGGTACTACCAGTATCTTCCCCACCTTATCCTCTTCTACCATCCCGATGATCCGTGCCGCCGCCGAGACCACCGAGAAACTGATGGCCGAGAAAGATAGCCCGGTTCTGGGGCTTCACTTAGAAGGACATTATTTCAATATGAAAATGGCTGGTGGACAAATCCCTGAGAACATCAAGAATCCCGATCCCGAGGAATATATCCCTTTGCTGGAGGAAACGCATTGTATCAAGCGCTGGGATGCCGCTCCGGAACTTCCGGGAGCGATGCAGTTTGGTAAATATATCACCTCGAAAGGCGTGCTCGCCTCGGTAGGGCATACCCAAGCCGAGTTTGAGGATATCCTGACCGCTTATGAGGTAGGTTATACCCACGCCACCCATTTCTATAACGCCATGCCGGGCTTCCATAAACGCCGCGAGTATAAGTATGAGGGAACGGTGGAAAGTATCTATCTGCTCGATGATATGACCGTCGAGGTCGTGGCCGATGGTATCCATGTGCCGCCTACGATCCTTCGTCTGGTCTATAAGATAAAAGGTGTGGAACGCACTTGTCTGATCACGGATGCCTTGGCTTGCGCTGCCAGTGATAGCCAAGTCGCTTTCGATCCCCGTGTCATCATCGAGGATGGCGTGTGTAAGTTGGCCGACCGCTCGGCCTTGGCGGGTAGTGTCGCCACGATGGACCGCCTGATCCGTACGATGGTGCAGAAGGCCGAGATCCCCTTGGAGGATGCCGTGCGTATGGCCTCGGAGACTCCCGCCCGTATCATGGGCGTATCCGATCGCAAGGGAACGTTGCAGCGGGGCAAAGACGCCGATATCGTCTTGTTGGACCGTGACTTGAATGTCCGTGCGGTCTGGGCGATGGGTAAGTTGGTTGAAGGTACGAATAAACTATTCTAAACAAGAACGATTATGTTGACACAAATTATAAATGGCCATATCCTTACTCCGCAAGGATGGATGAAGGATGGTTCCGTATTGATTAGCGACGGGAAGATATTGGAGGTTACAAATAGCGATTTAGCGGTGATTGGCGCCAAGGTGGTGGATGCGAAAGGAATGTCGATCGTTCCCGGTTTCGTGGCGATGAATATCCATGGCGGTGGGGGCTTCGACTTCTCCGAATGTACGGAAGAGGCTTTCCACGGTGCGGTAGCTGCCCATCAGAAGCATGGGGCCACGACGATATTCCCTACCGTGTTGGCTCCGGAAATCGGGGTGATCGATAAGGCGGTGGCCGTATGCGAGGAGATGATGAGGAAAAAAGACGGCCCTATCTTGGGATTGCATATCGAGGGACCGTATCTGAATCCGAAGATGGCGGCGAGCCTGTTTATCGATAAGGAGAATCCCGCCGACCCGAAAGAATATAAAGAGATATTGGAACGCACGGATTGCATCAAGCGCTGGGATTCCAGCCCGGAGATACCGGGTGCGCTTGAGTTCGCCCAATACTTGAAGTCGAGGGGAATCCTATCCGCTATCTCGCATACGGAAGCGGAGTTTGATGATATTAAGACCGCTTACAATGCCGGTTTCACGCATGCGGCTCATTTCTATAACGCCATGCCTGGTTTCCATAAGCGTCGTGAATATAAGTACGAGGGAACGGTGGAAAGTGTTTTCTTGATGGACGATATGACGGTAGAGGTGATTGCTGACGGGCGTCATTTACCCTCTACGATCCTCCGATTGGTCTATAAGCTGAAAGGAGTGGAACGTACTTGCTTGGTTACGGACGCTCTCTCATGCGCAGCCAACGAGGGTAAGCCGTTATCCGATCCCCGCATTATCATTGAGGATGGCGTATGCAAGTTGGCGGATCATTCTTCATTGGTGGGAAGTATCGCCACGATGGACGTACTGGTACGTACGATGGTGCAGAAGGCTGACATTCCTTTGGCCGATGCAGTCCGTATGGCTTCCGAGACTCCGGCCCGCCTGATGGGGGTAAGCGATCGCACCGGAACCTTGCAAAGAGGGAAGGATGCGGATATCGTGATCTTGGATCGTAAGTTGAACGTGCGTGCGGTATGGAGCATGGGAAACTTAGTTCCGGAGACAAATACATTGGTCTAAACACGTTAATAATAAAGAGAGGGACTGTCTTGGCTGGCCGGGACGGTCCTTTTTTATTTTTAGGCGATATAGATCAAACCTTTCGACTAATAAATTTGTTCTATCAACGTATGGCGAAATCAGTACTTATTTCATATATTTGTGATTCAAGTAAGATTGTAATACTAAATCAATAATTAAACATGAAAACGAACCTTAGTTCTCAAATTACTCTGACGCGTATACCGTTGCGGTATTATCGCCCGGAAAATGCTTTCGAGCATTCAGTTTTAACCCGTTTGGAAAAGATTCCGACAAACATTTATGAATCGGCCGAGGAAGGTTCTTTCGCTATCGCTAAAGAGATAGCAACACAAATCCGTAAAAAACAAGATATCGGTAAGCCCTTCGTGATCGCTTTACCCGGCGGACGTTCTCCGCTAAGCGTTTACAAGGAGTTGATCCGTATGCATAAAGAGGAGAAATTAAGTTTTCGCAACGTGATCGCTTTCGTGGAATATGAGTTCTATCCATTGGCTAATCCCAGTGCCGGAAATCTGGCTCGCCTAAAAGAGGAGTTATTCGATCAGGTCGATATCGATCCGGCGAATATCTATTGCCCGGACGGAAGCATGCCGAAAGACGCTATCCTGGATTTCTGCCGCCAGTATGAGGAGACGATCCAATCCGTGGGAGGTATCGATTGCATGTTGCTAGGTATCGGTAACTCCAGCAATATCATGTTCAACGTGGGTGGAACGACGATCAGCTCGCGTACCCGTATGGTCTTGTTGGAAGGCGCTTCTCGCAAGGAGGCTGCCCGTACGTTCCCTTCGCAGGAGAATGTCCCGGCAGGTATCATCACGATGGGTATCTCTACGATGATGAACGCCCGCAGCGTGATCTTGATGGCTTGGGGCGAGGATAAGGCTAGCATTGTCGCTAAGACCGTTGAGGGCAAGGTTAGCGATGCCGTTCCTTCCAGCTATTTGCAGAATCATCCGAACGCCAAGGTCGTGATCGATCTTTCCGCCGCTTATGACTTGACTCGTATCAGTCATCCTTGGTTGGTGACTAGCTGCGAGTGGGATAATAAGTTGATCCGCCGTGCGATCGTTTGGTTGTGTCAGTTGACGGACAAACCGATCTTGAAATTGACAAACAAGGATTATAGCGAGCACGGATTGGGTGAGCTATTGGCGTTATATGGTTCCGCTTACAACGTAAATATCAAGATATTCAACGATATCCAGCATACGATTACCGGATGGCCGGGTGGCAAGCCGAACGCCGACGATTCCAATCGTCCGGAGCGTGCTAACCCGTATCCGAAGAAAGTGATCGTATTCAGTCCGCACCCGGATGATGACGTGATCTCCATGGGCGGAACCTTGCGTCGTTTGTGCGACCAGCATCATGATGTGCATGTGGCTTACGAGACTTCCGGTAATATTGCCGTAGGCGACGAGGAGGTAATCCGTTATTGCGAGTATTTGCGTGATGTATGTGAGAAATACTCTCCCGACTCGGCCGTGAAGGATAAGGCGAACGAGATCATCAACTACCTGCGTTACGAGAAGGTGGAGAACGGCGAGCCGGAGCGGAAGGATGTCCTCTTTATGAAAGGAACGATCCGTCGGGAGGAGGCCCGTCACGGTTGCCGCTACTCGGGCGTGAAGGACGATCATGTTCATTTCTTGGATCTTCCGTTCTACGAGACCGGATTAGTGAAAAAGAATGATTTGAGTGAGGTCGACAAGGATATCGTAAAGGCCCTGTTGCTCGAGATCAAGCCGGATCAAATGTTTGTCGCCGGTGACTTGGCTGACCCGCACGGAACCCACAAGGTTTGTCTGGATGCCGTACTGGCCGCTATCGACGAGGTGAAAGACGAGGAATGGATGAAGAACTGCCGTGTATGGATGTATCGCGGCGCATGGGCAGAATGGGAAATGGACCATATTGAGATGGCCGTACCTATCAGTCCGGAGGAGTTGCGCTTCAAACGTAACGCTATTTTGAAGCATCAATCGCAGGCCGAGAGCGCTCCGTATCTGGGTGACGACGAGCGTTTGTTCTGGCAGCGTGCCGAAGATCGCAACCGTGCTACCGCGGAGTTGTATCGCCAATTAGGTTTGGCTTCTTATGAGGCGATCGAGGCGTTTGTACAATATATCCCGTTGAGATAATATCTAGCGATAGAATAATCTGAAAGCCCTATCTGATTAAGTTCGGATAGGGCTTTTTGTTTTTGTGTTATTTTTTTCGTGTGGGCGTAAGTAGATCTGTTTCTATGATCGTATATAGATAAAGGAGAAGCCTTGAACTGTCTAATATAATACAAGAAATGTCCACATTGAGCATGAAAGACTATATTATTAAGAACCATGAGTTGAATAAATTTAAATTATTATATCTGGAGAATGCCCCCAGACTGATCTTTTATGCCTCGAAATATGTGGATAGCGATACGGCGGAAGATTTAGTGCATGATATATTCATCAAGATCTGGCAAAAGAAAGAGATTTATTCCGTGGAAGAAGGCTTGAAGACATACCTATTCCGTTCCGTTCAAAATGCTTGCCTCGATTACCTAAAGCATAAATCAATAGAAAAGACTTATGCGGATGAGGTTGCTCGTAGACTAAAGATAGAGGAGATAGATTATTATAATCGGTTGGATGCGGCGGAGCTGGAGAAAGAGCGTCTGGACTCCGTTTACCGGGAAATAGCCAAGTTACCGGACAGATGCCGAGAGGTTTTTACGTTGGCTTATGTGGACGGGAAGAAATCAGTGGAGATCGCAGGAATGCTAAATATCTCTCAACGTACGGTAGAGGCGCAACTCTATAAAGGATTGAAGATCATACGGAATGTGTTGGTGCTTCTGGCACTGATTTTATTTTTTAGATGAAAATACGGTAGAATACGTAAGTAAAAAGAGGGAACCGGTCGTATATATTATAAATGAAACAGAAAATGGAATCTAATAATTCGATAGAAGAACTGATCATACGCTATTTGCAGAACGAGATTCAGGAGGATGAACTTCGGGTGTTGGATGCTTGGATTCACGAGAGTGACGCTAATAAATCCCACTTCTTTGAGCTTAAGGGGCTTTTTGACACTCGGAAAGAAGTGGCGTTCTTGAACCATTATTCCGTGGAGCGTAGTTGGGAGCGAATGGCTGGAAAGCTGGATGCGATCTCTGGCGTATCTGTGAAATCCAAGGTCCTTGGCAAACAGTTCTGGCTTTCATTCTTGAGATATGCGGCGATTATCGTAATCGCTATGGGAATAGGTGTGGGTATGAATCAATGGATAAGCAATCGTTTATATGCTGGCGATACGGAATATAACGAGATTGTAGTGGAAAAAGGCGGACGTGCGAACACGCTATTGCTATCCGACGGTAGTAAGATCATACTCAATGCCTCCACCCGTTTTAAATACCCCACCTCTTTTAATGGAGATGAGCGTGTGGTTCATCTGGAGGGTGAGGCCTATTTCGAGGTTGCGAAGAATCATTCGAAACCTTTCATCGTAAAACTAAAGAACCAACAAATCACGGTACTCGGAACCTCATTCAATATACAGGCTTTCAACGATGATCGTTTTAGCGTCACCACCTTATTAAGTGGTAGTATCCTATTGGAATCTTTTGACGCTCAAGGACGGAAAATGAGTAGTATGAAGCTAAAGCCGAATCAACAAGCCCGGTCGGATAACCGGACCGGCTCTATTTTCTTGTCAGAGACAGATGCCTCGATCTCGAACGCTTGGGTAGGAGGGAAATATCGTTTCAAGGATGAGACCTTAGTCTCTATCGTAAAACGTCTGGAGAATTACTATGGGGTAAATATCCGCTTGGCGCATGACAGTCTGCGGAACATCCGCTACACAGGAACCTTCTCCTTGGATCAAGGTATACAAGAGGTGCTAGATATTATTAACTCGGAGAAACAATTCACTTTCACGAAAGACGGAAAAGATATCCTGATATCGGCGAGGAGCAAATAACAAAATAATAGATGTATAACCTTAAACATTCGAATTGCCTATGACAAATACCTGATCACAAAAAAGAATCGGGACTGACACCACTCACCCCCGATTCTTAGACGTTCATTATTCGTTTAATCACCTTTATCGCTGTCCTCTAAAAAGTAGCGAGCAAGGTAAGTCATTAATAAAAAATAATTACAAACTTATGGAAAATCTCTGGAATAACCTCGAAAAACGGGAGAAATGACGCTAAACGACTTAATATCAGAGTTGTTACGGTGTCAAATGATGACAAGCCGAAAAATCGGAAAACGCAAAGAAAAGCGGATTTAAGAAGAAGAATGGTTTGCAAATCATTACCCGTAAAAGAGTAAGATTTAACATATGAGAGATGCTATTGCACCGTTTGTCACCGATTTGCGTATCAAGGTCTAACTCGTTGATATTTAACTTTGCAAACAAAAAAAACGAGTATGGCAAGAAGTACATTCAAAGTGCTGTTCTACGTGAACGGCAGCAAGGAGAAAGACGGTATTGTCCCCATCATGGGACGAGTGACAATCAACGGGACTGTAGCGCAGTTCAGTTGTAAACAGACCATCCCGAAAACCCTTTGGGATGCGAAAGGCAACCGAGCCAAAGGCAAGAGTGCCGAAGCACGGAACGTCAATCTGGCATTGGACAACATCAAGGCGCAAATCATCAAGCACTATCAGCGCATATCCGACCGAGAGGCATACGTAACGGCTGAAATGGTGCGCAATGCCTACCAAGGGGTCGGAAGCGAGTATGAGACACTGATAAAGGCTTTTGACAAGGATTGCGCCAACTTCCTGAAACGTGTCGGCAAAGACCGCAGCATCGGCACATATAAGGTCATGGTAAGGGCAAGGAACTATGTCGCAGCCTTTATCAAGTCATTCTACAGACGGACGGACATGTCCATGCTGGAACTTACGCCCGACTTCATCAAGGAGTTTGCGGCTTATCTTACGGCTGAACGGGGACTGAAAAACGCCACCATCTGGCTGAACTGCATGTGGCTGAAAGGCGTGGTCATGCGTGCGCACTATAACGGACTGATACCGAGAAATCCGTTTGCGCAGTTCCATATCAGCCCGAATGTTAAGGAACGGGAATATCTGACAGAGGACGAAATCAAAAGAATCATGGCGCACGAGTTTGACAACCCCACCCTCGCATTGGTGCGAGACCTGTTCATTTTCGCCTGCTTCACCGCCTTGTCTTTCGTGGATATGAAAGAACTCACAACGGACGAAATAGTGGAGGTGAACGGTGAGAAATGGATATTGTCGAAACGGCACAAGACAAATGTCCCGTTCCAAGTGAAGCTGCTGGATATTCCCTTGCAGATAATCGAACGGTACAAGTATCTGTCGGAAGACAGGCTGGTTTTCGGGAAAATCAACTATTGGACGATGTGCAAACAACTGAAAAAGGTAATGGCGGAATGCGGAATAGAGAAGCAAATCTCCTACCACTGCGGACGTCATACATTTGGAACACTGGCTCTTAGCAAGGGGATGCCCATTGAAAGCGTGAGCCGTGTTCTGGGACACACGAACATTGTCACGACTCAAATCTATGCGAAAATAACCACACAGAAACTTGACAATGACCTGTCGATGTTCGGCAACAAACTGAACGCATCGTTCGGAAGTGTAACCCCATAACCAAGCATAGCCATGAAGCGAAGCATCATCACAACGGACGGCAATGGCAACATCACCTTGCCGACCGATATAGGCGCAACCGCCATGAGCGAATGGGAACTTTGCGACCTGTTCGGAGTAACCGCCCCGACATTCCGTGCAGGACTGAAGGCTCTTTGCAAGAGCGGAGTTTTAAGGGAATATGGGATAAGGCGAAGCATACGGGTATCCGATAATTGCAGTATGGAGGTTTACAACCTTGAAGCGATAGTCGCCCTCGCTTTCCATATCGGCACATTCAGAGCGGAACAGGTACGTAATGCCGTTCTTGAAAGACTGTACCTGCGAAAAGAGAAAACAAGCATCTTCTTCTCGCTGAATACCAACGGTATATCCAAATCCGAATACTTCTCGTAGCTGCATGCCTGACATTATTCACTCGGTAAGTCAGTAATTCATTAAGTCAGTACGACAGAACGACAGACGCTCTGACTTTTTCTCCCGAAAAGCGTAATCCGACATTCGCTTTTCGGGAGTTTTTCCGTTTGCACAACCCGTTTCCTGCCTCAAACCATTGAAAGTTTTTGTTTCGGGGGCTATTTGTCACCATTCTGCTGTGTTTTGCATAACAACCTATCCGATAATTGATTATATTTTTACAGCTGGTAATTTTCAAACTTAAAACCATTTGATTATGTCAGCTATCGAACAACAGGACAGCCACAGACCGCCATCGGATGGCGGCATGGCAAAGGAAGAATTTATCCGTGTCGGGACAATGCTCTACAAGATTGTGGAGCAACCGAGACTGAACGGAGGGTATGTGAAGAAACGCATCGCATGGAACAACGAGACCCTGCGACAGGATTACGGCAAGGATTACATCGGCAGTGTTCCCAAGTATGACGGCTTCTGCACCGTACCCGAACACATCGGCTACCGTTCCGTGGTCGGCAAGTTCCTTAACCTTTACGAACAGATAGACCACCGACCGCAGGAGGGCGATTTATCGCATATCCAATCTTTGGTACGGCACATCTTCGGGGAACAATACGAGTTGGGGATGGACTATCTGCAACTGCTCTACCTGCAACCGATTCAGAAGTTGCCTATCCTGCTGTTGGTGTCGGAAGAACGCAACACGGGCAAAAGCACCTTCCTGAACTTTCTGAAAGCCCTTTTTCAGAACAATGTGACTTTCAACACCAACGAGGATTTCCGCAGCCAGTTCAATTCCGATTGGGCGGGTAAGCTCCTTATCGTGGTGGATGAGGTGTTGCTCAACCGCAGGGAGGACAGCGAACGGTTGAAAAACCTCAGCACTACCTTATCCTACAAGGTGGAAGCCAAAGGCAAAGACCGTGACGAGATTGCATTCTTCGCCAAATTCGTGCTGTGCTCCAACAACGAGTATCTGCCCGTAATCATAGATGCAGGGGAAACACGCTATTGGGTGCGCAAGATAGACCGCTTGCAGTCCGATGACACCGACTTCCTGCAAAAACTGAAAGCGGAGATACCCGCCTTTCTCCATTTCCTGCAATACAGACAGCTATCCACCGATAAGGAAAGCCGGATGTGGTTCAACCCCACATTGCTGCATACAGAAGCCTTGCAGAAGATTATCCGCAGCAACCGCAACCGATTGGAGATAGAGATGCACGAACTTGTCCTTGACATCATGGACAGTGTCGGCACGGATACATTCTCTTTCTGTTACAGCGACATTCTTCTTTTGCTGGTACACTCACAGGTAAAGGTGGAGAAACACCAAGTCCGAAAAGTGTTGCAGGAATGTTGGAAACTGACCCCTGCGCCAAACGGACTGACTTATACCACCTACCAGTTCAACTGCAATCGGGAGTGTCGGTATGAGCCGATAAGGAGAGTGGGACGCTTCTACACCGTCACAAGGGAGCAACTTGAATCCCTGTAATATTATCATTTTTCTGTTGAATTGTTGAATATGGGTATAAATACACTGACAATAAACGATATACATTCTCAACAAAATCTCAACAAGCCAAAAGAGAAGTTGAGAGACCACCGACACCCGTTTGTTGATTTTTCTTTTGGCGAGTGGTTTGTTGAGAAGATGTTGAGAGGTTACGAGGCTGTATATAAATATATTACATTGACAATTCATCAAATCAACAAATTTTCATCAACTTCAAAACCATATGTAATATGACAATCCAAGATGTAAAGCAAATCAAACTGGCAGACTATCTGCAAAGTCTGGGCTATACGCCTGTAAAGCAACAAGGCAGGAACCTGTGGTACAAATCACCGTTACGGGAAGAAACGGACGCATCGTTCAAGGTAAACACCGAGCTTGAAAAATGGTACGACTTCGGCATCGGCAAAGGCGGTAATATCATTGCATTGGCAGCGGAACTCTACCGTTCGGAAGATGTAGCCTATCTGCTGAAACGCATAGAGGAGCAGACAGCATACATCCGCCCTGCATCGTTCTCTTTTGGCAGACAGCATTCCGACAATCAGCCTTATCAGGGATTAAGGGTTGGTGAGTTGTCCTCTCCTGCTCTTATAGCCTATCTGCAAGAAAGGGGAATAAACATCGGACTTGCCAAAAGAGAATGCAGGGAGCTTCGGTTTATGAATGCCGACAAACCCTATTTTGCCATCGGCTTTCCGAACATGGCAGGAGGATATGAAGTGCGCAACAGATACTTCAAGGGATGTGTCGCCCCGAAAGACATCACTCATATCCGACAGCAGGACGGACAACGATGTATGTGTTACCTGTTCGAGGGGTTCATGGATTACCTCTCATTCCTTACCATCCGAGTAAGAAACAATCCGCAACACCCGCGATTGGACACACAGGACTATGTCATACTGAACTCCGTTTCCAATCTTGCGAAAGCGGAAAGCTTATTGGAAACCTACACCCAAATCGGCTGTTTCCTTGACAACGACACGGCTGGACGGAGCACCTGCAAGAAGCTGAAAGAGAAGTTCGGGGAACGGATGCTTGACAAGTCAATGTACTATCGTGATTATAAGGACTTGAACGACTACCTGTGCGGTAAGCCCTTGTCCCAATCGGCAGAGCCGATAAAGGAGAAGAAGCAAGTCCAATCCGCAAGGCGGATGATGCAGCCACCGAAAAAGAAAGGGGGATTTCATCTGTAATATGCTCGTCTGCTTTCCGAAAGGTATTTAGACAGAAATACCATAGCTCAATAGGGCGTTTTCTTCACGCATTACTCCGTAACGCTAAAAACACCCTATCGAGCCAAAGGGAAATCCCTTTGGAAACCCTGTGCAAACGAGAGCAGAAGCCAAACTCGTTTGGATTATGCCGAGTGCTGCAATGGTTCATTTGCATAATAAACCCTGTGAGCCGATGCCACAGGCAGAGAGAAGAAACATAACGATAACCGCAAAAACAGTAATGATATGGGATATTTTTCATTGGACATTAAGAAAGCAAAGGGTACATCGGACACCACGCAGTCCGACCATATAGAGAGAAAGATAATACCTAAAAACGCAGACCCGACAAGAACACATCTGAACAGGGTGCTTGTCGAATACCCTGATGGCGTTCACGGCAGGGATGAAGCGATTGCCCACAGGCTGAACACGGCAGGCATCAGACGGAAAATCACGCACGACCAAGTCCGCGTTGTCCGGGTGGTTTTGTCGGGTACGCACGAGGACATGATGAACATACAGGAAAAAGGAAAGCTCGACGAATGGTGCAACGACAGCATCCAATGGCTGCAAGCCACATTCGGCAAAGACAATGTGGTTGCCGCCCATCTGCACATGGACGAGAAGACTCCGCACATCCACGCAGCCGTTGTTCCTATCGTGACGGGTGAAAGGCGCAAAGCCAAGAAAGAACAGACGGACGGTAAGCGCAAGTACCGCAAGAAAACAAATTCCGTCCGTTTGTGTGCCGATGACCTGTTCAACCGCCAGACCCTGATTGCCTACCACGACAATTACGCAAGGGTGATGACGAAATACGGATTGCAACGTGGGGTACGGGGCTCGGAAGCACGGCACACTACCACCATGCAGTATTATCGGGACTTGAAAAAGAAAAATGAAACCCTTGAAACCGAAACCAGACTGTTACAGGAGAAGAAAGCCGAGGCGCAGGAGGAACTGAAACAGGTAAAAGCGGAAATCCGCACCGACAAGCTCAAAAGCGCAGCCACCGATACGGCAACCGCCCTTGCAAGCAGTGTGGGTTCTCTTTTCGGAAGTGGAAGAATGAAATCGTTGGAACGCAGGAACGAGGACTTGCAAGACCGCATCCTTGAACTTGAAGACGAAGCCCGACAACGGGAACGGCAACAAGCCGAACAGATACAGGAGATAAGAAACGCTTACGAGCAACAGCACCGCAAGCTGTCGGAGTTTACGGATTTTGTCAGACGCTATTTCCCGTATGTGGAGAAGCTGATGCCTGTAATAAACTTCCTGCGTGACCGATTGGGGTTCAATGACGGAATAATCAGAAGACTGTGCGAGTTCAAGGAGGTCGGGATAAAAGGCGAACTCTATTCTTCCGAATTTAACCGAAGTTTTGATACCCGACA